>Ga0209086_10000878_pt1 | contig 24715 bp, 9 predicted proteins | sample M_130207_XF_Meta_FD_187312 | JGI IMG/M metagenome (GOLD analysis project Ga0209086, IMG submission 187312) | Freshwater microbial communities from Lake Montjoie, Canada to study carbon cycling - M_130207_XF_MetaG (SPAdes) (version 2) | ecosystem: Environmental > Aquatic > Freshwater > Lake... | reverse complement strand
CTGAATCGGACGTTTTGAAATTTCTGTCGCTTGCAAACCTCTAGTGAATATGTTCGTTATTCCTTGTGTATATCCGTAGCGACCTAAATCTTCCAAATCTTTAAAGGTTAACACGAGAGAATTAACGAATTCGGTTATATTCATTGCGTCCTTGCAAGTCTCGTTCAAAAAGATTTGCATGTTGAATTTGTTATTAGTAGTGTTATTATTATGATTCCCTGCGTTTTTTGCTAATTCCATCATTTGTTTGGATTGCTCCATCATGTATTTATTTTGTTCAATCATCAGATTTTTGAAATCTTGATTTTGCTTTAATAATTCTATTATTAATGAATCGTTTGTATCAGCTGGTATCGGTTTTTCTAAAATCATTTCTTTGAATTCTTGATTCTGTTTCAAAATTTCTATTATCAAATTATTATTTGGCAAATTATCTGAAGATATCACTTCATTCTCAATAGTATTATTTATTTTTATACTACATAACTTTTGATGTTTCCATAAACCGGATTTAGATATATATTTTTTACCACACTCACAAATAAAAGTGGAATATTGAGATTTTGTTGTTTCCACCGGGTTTCCGTTTAGTCTATTTAGATGTTTTGGTCTATGTATATGTATAGCCCATTCGGACTTCCGTGAGCATTTAAAGTCACATATATCACACTGGTATTTGACAGAGATTTTCGCGGGTTGTGTATTTCCAAAAGTTTCCATTCTCTCTTAATATAGGAAACTATAAAAAAACTCCTAAACCTTTATTTATAAAATATATATTTCCAAAAAAAAAGTTATGCAGCCAAAATATTTGGCGAATTTCACTTTTGTCTACATAAGCAAAAAAACACCCCTTTTTCGGGGAGTTAAATCGTATATGCCATTTTTGGACATTTATTTTTGTCCAAAAAGGAAAAACGGAACGACTTTTGGAAAATGGTACTTTGTATTTTTATATATATTATTGATTTTCCTACTTAAAGAAAAAAGATAATATTCCTGCTGTAAAAATTTTATAGTGTAATAAATAAATATAGTGTTATTGCGTTTGTGCATATTAATAATATTTGTTGAATCATTACAATCAATTTGCCAAGATTGGTTACTGGGTATATAGTGCTAATTCCAACCCCAGCTTGTATTGTTATACTTTCTTGAAGACAGTCAATGTATTCAGGTAATGTATTTTGTTGCGTGATAAAATTATCCTTTGCAATATTTATGTAAATGATGCTAAAAATCACAATACATAACATATTTACAAAAAGAGCTTTCAACACGATTTTCATTGTATACTATATTATGTTATGATATTATTTTTATTATACATACAATGATTGATTTGTAGCAACAAATTTCAAAGTTAATACAGGAATTTCCTTTAATTTGTGAAGCAGTGCAATGTTCCCAACACTTTCGGCAATTTTTTCCATTTCACTCGCCATATTATTTATTTTTAAAATCGCCTTTACAAATTCTCCCAAAAATATTGTTTTTTCCGATTCTAAATTTTGTAATATAAATTTACATTCTGGCGCGGAATCACAATGACACCAGCGAATTACATAATCAATTAGGTCATAATGAATATTATAATCTACACCGGTATTTGTCATATAATTCGTTTCAAAATCTTGATAATAATCATACATTTCTGTCATTTCTTGAACTATTTTTTTAACAGAAGTATCATTGGAATCTGGTAAAACCGTTTTTTGTTCATCTGATACCGTTACATTTGTGAAACAGCTAAATATCGCTACCATTTGTATAGCAGATAAATTCTCAAACTTGTTAGACGCGTAGAGCCTAGCAAATACCAAACAATGTGCTTCTCTAAAATGTGTCGCGATAAATCCGAGCGGTGTTAACATATATTTGTTTTCATTGTTTTCATTATTTTCATTTAAAATAAACCCATCTTTTTCCATAAAATCCAACAATGTACTAATACTACTATTCAAATATTCATTGGTATTTCGATATTGTTTCTGATATTTTTCAAGTTCTAAAACCTTCTCGTTATATTTTGTCACGGATATAACATCATTTAACAATGTCTTATGTGCGTCTACAATATTCTGAATTTCGCGATCCAATTCCTTCCGTTTCTTATTGACAGACGTTTTGCGTTTCTCAACCGCAATCAAATATTGTTCCACAACTTCTTTCGGAGTCTTGATATGTGCCAAAGAACCATTTTTAATAGCATTTGCGTCTGCGTCTACTTTAACCAAATATTGTTTCATAACAGTCAACTCAGACTCAATATCTTCTTGGATCATTGAACGCTGACAGAACTCCAATATATTATTATCACCTGATTCAATTAGATTAAGCAACAAATTATACGATATTTTGAATTTTGATACGAGTGTTTGCGGTTTCCCGTGCATCATCAGTCGATACTCAGTTAATTCAACATTTCTAAATAAATTATTCAGATGAATCACTGTGCCAACTTTATCATAACCGCGACGTCCAGCACGACCACTTTGTTGCGTATATTCGTGCGCATAAAGCATACGCGTCTGCGATCCATCGAATTTTTTCACATCTGTAAAAATCGTAGTTTTGATTGGAAAATTGACACCAAGAGCAAAGGTTTCCGTACAAAACAATAATTTAATATATCCGCGAGTCAAGAATATTTCTACAATTTCGCGAAATATACTAACCATTCCAGCGTGATGAATCCCTATACCTTTTTCTAATAGGGAAATTAATTTTATATATTCGGGTAATTCAAGATATTCCTGGAAATTCGGCAATTTTCTCAATATTTTTTCCGCTTCTCGACTTGCAATATATCCTACTTTTGAGTCGTCTTCTAATAATATGGTAGTGACTTCCATTGCGCAAACTTCCAGTTGTTTTCTGGAAAGTACGAAACAAATGGCGGGTAATAAACTATTTTCTACCAAATATTTACATACTTGATTAATCACGTGTGAACGTTTTACATATACTTGTTTTTGTTCAAATAATGTGAGCATTTTTTGTATTTTATGATATATTGGTTCATTAAATACACCCTTTTCATTTTGAATTAAATGTAGCTTATTTATGGTGTTGTTAATTTCCTTTTCCAATTCTTTGTCTTTGATTGCTTTGAAAATACTTTGGGTTGTTGTAATAAAACTATAATGGGTTAATGGCACTTCGCGATGATTTGTGGAGGAAATATATACGTCTTTCATCATTGATTCATCTACATTAATACACGGTCTCGCTTCAAACTCCTCCACTGACGTTCCATAGTTTAGTCGCTCACCGTCGCTTACGCTCGGTCTCGCTTCAATCCACGTTGCTATTTTATTTGGTTTGTCTAGAGTTGCACTGAGCATTAACATTTGAATATGATGAGGAAGCATCATCACTGTATTTTCCCAGACGTGACCTCTATCAGGATCATTTAAATAATGGAATTCGTCAAATACAACACATCCCAATTCATTATCAAAATCCATATCAAATGAAAGTAGTGATGCGTTATTTCCAGATGGTTGTTGTTCGTTTTTTTTCATATTTTTTTTTAAGAATAGTGTATTACATAATATTTCTGTAGTCAAAATCAATAGAGATGCTTCTTTATTTACACATATATCACCAGTGACGATTCCCACAGAAATATGCGGATATTTCTGCGTAAAATCAGAGAATTTTTGATTGCTTAAACTTTTAATCGGACTACAATAAATCACCTTTTTTCCTTTTTTTATAAAATATTCCGCAGCGAATTCGAACGGAGTTGATTTACCCGCACCTGTATGAGCTAATACCAAACTATGATGTCCAGATACAAGCGCTTCTATAGAATGTTTTTGAAAAGGGCTTAACCCATAAGGGAACATTTCAAAGTGTTCTTTGAAACGTTCTTCATTTTCCGCGGGATATGTTTCAGAGCAGATTTTTACCATTTTCTTTTGTATATATGTGTAAAAATGTTTATATTATTTTTGATTCAATTTTTTGTGATATTCATTGAAATCGGAAAACATCCAACTCCTTCGACTAACGTCTACGGAGTTCCATCGCTCACCGGCGCCGTTTGCTGCGCTTAAGGCTTCGGATCGCTCCAAGCTAACGCTTTCGTTTTCCTTCAAACACAATTTTGTTACGAATTTCTTGCGATAAAAAGGGCAATATTACATTTAACGCTGTTCGAATATATGTGGATGGATTCGCAATCACAATTTGCTGTAAATTCTTCCCGTATTTTTGCGGCGAAATTAATTTCGCAATACCAATAGCTGTTTGTATTTCTAAAGATTGTGTCAATCCAAATTCTTTACTGTCAAAAATCCATATCCATTGTGTATCATTTCCTAGATTATTCAATATATTTTCATAATGTGCTAATATGATTTTACTATCATAAACACTGGTTAAATTCGATGGACACGTATAATAAATAGAAACACCATCTCGTTCTTCTATTTTTGAAAAAGAATGATATAATGAGTCGTTTTCTAGTTTTTGATTTTGATTTTGATTTTGATTTTGATAATGAGACATACTAATATAATAATTATATTTTTTACACATAAAATTATACGCTATAAAATATACGCTATAAATTATACGCTATGGAAAAATCTAATAGTTTTATTATAATCCGGCGTTTCGTCAAACTGTAATTTCCTACAATAATCCAAAAAATTCAAAATACTTCGGTGTATTTTCATATTCTTATCCACATTTATTTTCATTTCTCTCATTTTATCTAAACCAACTCCGGGATTCATCCATTCCAATTGTCCTAACTGAAAATATATCATCATATACGCAACCGATTCTAGATCATCTCTGCGACTTGGTTCCAACCCATTGTGAACATTTACGCTCACAAAATTGGGAGTGCCAATCATCGGTCGATTTGTTTTCAAATCAATGTGTGTTTTATTATCGGCTTTTAAATATTTGCGACAAAATCCAAAGTCGATCAAGTGTATAACTGGTTTGTTGTTAGCACCAAATAAAAAATTATCTGGTTTTATGTCCCTATGTATCAATCCATTTTCGTGTATGTATTGTATTCGTTTTATAATATCAATGCTTATAGAAAATAATGTGTTTGTATCAAATGTTTTATTACATAAAGAATCACCGAATAAAGGTAACACCATATAATAATAATTGTCGATAATTCCAAACCATTTTACCGTCGGGAACCCTTCTTTTCCAGTATGATTACAACCTTGTAAATACTGGTATATTTTCGCTTCATTTTTCAACAATTTGGTTTCACACGATATAGATTCCATTTTAATGGCGACTTTTTCAAATGTGCGAATATTTTCTCCTTTGAAAATAAATCCAAAACAACCTTCGCCGATTTTTTCAATTATTTTATATTTATTTGCAATGATCATATTTAAAAAAAATATTATTGAATTATAATATATGTAGTATACGCTAGTACCATCTAAATATATTTTAGACAAAATAATATAAAGATTATCACTGTTAATATAGTATAATAGAAAATGTCTTCATCAAGCGAAACAACTTCACTCGTTACACTTTTAGGGCGTGTTAAATGGTTTAATAATAAGGCTGGGTATGGATTTATCACTGTCACTGATGGAGTGAAATCCGGGTCAGATGTATTTGTTCATCATAGTAGTATTGTAGTTTCTCAAGAGCAGTACAGGTATTTGGTTCAGGGAGAATATGTAACCTTGAATTTGGTACATACTCCTGATGGCGCACACGAGTATCAGGCTGGAGATGTTTCTGGTATTAACGGTGGTAAGTTAATGTGTGAGACCAGAAATGAGTTGAAACAATCACGCGTTGCGCATAAGCAAACCCAAAGTGGATCTGACGATCAAGCGCCTGTGCAAACTACTACGCTACAGCGTGGATCCGGACCGCGTGATAATTCTTCTGCGCCACTAACTCAAGTGAAGCGTGGACGCGGAAGACCATCAAAGGCCGCTATTAGTTCTAATCTTTAAGAATAAGTTTAGTAAAAAGAATTGAAAATAAAAGAAAAGAAAATAAAAGAAAATAATATATATTTTATAATATTTATATAATATATAATAATGACTCCTACGTTAAATCCTAGTTCAGTTGGTTCGTCTTCTATGTCTTCGGGTCAAATGGGTGGAAAACGCCGAAGAAGTCGCAGCAGTCGCAAGAGTAGTCGCAGCAGTCGCAAGAGTAGTCGCAAGGGTGGGCGCAAGAGTCGCAAAAGTGGGCGCAAGACTCGAAGACGATAAATAGTTTAGGTGATAATCATTTGGGAAATTATTCAGCTATGGTGTAAAAAAAATATATATTATTTTTTCTAACAAAAAACAATATAAAGTTTCCTACATAAATGTAAATACAATGGAAGGAGAACATTCATTTAGTGAACAATTTGAAAATATTCTATCAAGTTTGAATAATTTTAGGTTACACGTGAATACGATACATCAACAAATCAAAATACTTGAAAAAAATGTGAAACGTGAATTTAAGAGTCTAAAAAAGGACGCAGATAAAAATAAATCTTCCAAAGGAAATAAAAAACCATCTGGATTTGCTATACCAACTAAAGTAACAAATGAATTGTGTGCGTTTATGAATCAAAAAGACGGTACAGATATTGCAAGAACGGATGTAACGAAAGCAGTGATTGATTATATAAATAAAAATAAACTTCAGAATAGTGAAAATAGACAAATCATTATACCGGATGAAAAATTGAAAACGCTTCTTGGTATTAATGGCAACGAAAAGGTAACCTATTTTACATTACAAAAGTTTATGAACCGACATTTTATTAAACCATCTCTAAAAGAAAAAGAAATAGAAAAAGAAGAATAATATCTAGGAAAATGGGTTACAATAATATAATAAAAATATATGTCTTCAATAAGATGAATTTCGATAATGTAGAATATACGAACAAATTAAAATACGCGAATGAATGTCTAGGAATATGTGATGATTTAAACATAGAAAAAAACAGAAATATCGTATTCATATATTCACCACCGAAAGTGGGGTCAACTACACTTGTGTCGTCTATCCGTTTATCTGCAGCACATAAATTTACAGTATATCATATTCATAATGAAATTATGTTGAAGGTGCTATACAATATCATCAATATTACTGTTTTAGAAATAATCAAATATAATAAATTTTTAGGGAAACGAGTCTATGTATTCGACATTTTTAGGAGTCCGATTGAACAGAAAATGTCATCTTATTTTGAAAATATCGATACATTTCATTTCAATAGTCCGAATGATGTGATAAATACGACATATGATGTTTCAAGAGTGATTAAACGATTCAATAAACTATTTCCTCATTTGCCGACAAACGACCATTATAAAACAAATTATGGTATGACAATACCACCAATATTTAATTTTGAAAAAAAATATTTGTTACAAGAAGTAGATGGGATCAATTATATAAAAATACGATTAAAGGATTCTTCTGAATGGACGAAAATATTATCTGAAATATTGGAAACTAAAATACTTATAGCGAATGATTATGAAACGGATAAAAAACCAATAAAAGACATGTATTCCAAGTTTAAAAACGCCTATAGAATTCCACTGAATTTGTACAAAATGATTGAGAATTGTGAAAGTTTAAAGTATTATTATTCCGTTGAAGAGAGACAAATGTATTTAGATACATGGCGAAGCAAAATATGTCCAGAAGAGTTTACTACATATACGGCGGATGAATTTAAATTTTATACTGAATTAACACTTGATAATCAATATATGACAGAAATTCAGAGGGAACATTATATCGATATGGGATGTGTATGTTTAGGTTGTTCTGCAAAACGTAATAAAATGTTTATTCAATTGAAAAATGGAGGACAGATTAATGAAAAAATAAATCACGAAGCGGCTAAGATAGAATATTTGAAAGATAATATTAAAAAGGCCCCGATTATCATACGAAAAATAGGGCGTCCAATTAATAAATTTAAGGCGAAATCGATATTGACAAATACCTTTTCTTTGACGATGGGCAAATGAGCTTTAGCAAGTGAGCTTTAGCAAATGAGCTTTAGCGAATGACCGCAAGTAAACAAATCGTATAATATGTGTATTTTTATGTATACACAAATTATAGTAAATGACATTATTAAAAAAACATATATGTGTTATTGGGGCTGGTCCAGCAGGACTACGTGTTACAAAAGATTTAATAGAAATGGGACATACTGTATCGTGTTTCGAAAAAATGCCAAAATTAGGCGGGGTATTTTTGAAAACATATGACAATATGAGATTTGTATCTAGTAGTCTTTTGTCCGCGTGGTCTGACTATAGTGATGGGCAAGAACATTCGCCTACATATTGGACCGCGGATGAATATATTTCATATTGTGAAAAATTCGCAGAAAAATATGATTTATTAAAACATATATATTTTTGTCATCAAATTGAAGAAATTCGAAAAAATGTTGATACTGGAAAATGGGTGGTTACGGTTCAAGAGGTTATACCAGATACAAAATATAAACGCTGTATTAAAGCGACTGATAAAGCGTTAGCTTTACTACGGTTTTCACTTCAATTTGACGCAATCGCGGTATGTTCCGGCGCAAATAGCCAACCAGTAACCCCTATTTTTAAAGGACAACACATATTCAAAGGTGAATTCATACATTCGAACGATTATTTGAATCCATCGAGATTTGAAGGCAACCGTGTTCTCATCGTCGGGTCGGGTGAATCCGCAGCGGATATAATGAATGAAGTTTCCAAAGTCGCGTTAAAAACAGCTATTGTTATTCGCGGTAAACACGGACATATTATTCCGCGGTACCAGGGAAATAGTAATTCAGTGACGGATTTAAATACGAACCGATGTCGGTATTCGAATTCTTATATTTTTGGGGATACCATTGGATATGTCACACAATGGTTCAAATATATTATATCTAAATGGAATTTTCGTAAAAAAGACATATCAGCAAATAAAATAATCGCTAAAATTGCGGAATTAAATATGGAGCAAAAAACATCTGCGTTTTCTAAATATGGTTGTAAATCATCCGGGTTTGTAGAAGCTATTATATTAAGAGATGCAGAAATGTTTCGTTCAGAATTTGAATTGGTTGAGAATGGAGCATTATTTAAAGATGGTAAGTCTTTTGAATGTGATACCGTAATAGTGTGTACTGGTTATAAAAGCGCGTTTCCATTTTTTGATAAATATCATCCGGAGATAAGTCACGCGGGGATGAATCCACGATTAAATTATAAGCAAATATTTAATATCCAATATCCTAAAGAAATCGTTTTTATCGGTTTTGTTCGACCTGCGTTTGGCTCAACCACTGCTATTATTGAGCTACAGTCGAGATTATTTTCTTATGTAATGTCCAATAAAACGCAATTACCTTCAATAGAAGAACAACAACTTGACATAATAAATGACACGATAGAATGGTCATCACGCTTTAAATACGATACCAATCGAATAAATTCGATAGTAGATTATCAGCTATATTGTGATAGTTTGGCAAAAATAATGGGTGTTATGCCGAATTTAACTGAATTATTCTTTATGAATCCATATTTATGGTCGAAAATAATGTTTGGTCCTTTAACTACACATCAATACAAACTCAGACGAATAATATTTTTAGATTCAGAAATAAATGAAGCAACTAAAATAATAATAAGACAACCTTATGGTAACTTTTTAGAATCAATTATAACAGCATCATTTTTGGTATTTGGGTCGAGTTGGAGATTTTTGCTACACCTGGTGTGTCGACTCGATCCATCATAGTTAGATTGTAAGTGGATAAGTTCGAATGGGCACTCCATATTCCTTTGACTAAATTCTATGGATTATTCCTCCAGATAACAATTAATAAGACCAAATTAATTAATTGTCTAAAATAAAAATATAATTAATTTGTATAATGGGGCCTATAATATTTTCACTAGAAGAAACAAATAATCTAGAACCAAGTCATTTAGAACAAATGCTCTTGACTACCGTATCCGAAGTCCAGTCTCTCCCCGGCGACTTCGGATACGGATCGCGCCAAAAACCTTTAGAACCAATATCACAATTTACACAAAAATTAGTTTTTGATTATAAATTATGGAATCAATCTATGAATCAAATTCTATTAATCGATTCTAAATTACCAAATTTTACAAATTATACAAATTCTAATACTTTTCCAATAATTTATGATCATATGTGTTGTGGAGATCAATTAATCGAAACATTAAATGAGTTATATTCTACTTCAAAAATTAAACGCATAGCTATTGTTTCACATTATGACAATAATCCTATATTTTTAGATAATACTCCATTATTCGAATCATTATTAATAACAAATATAATTAAAAAATTTAAAATAGAAAACATTGATTTTTTAGCTTGTGATACTTTAAATAGTGAACCTTGGAAAAATTTTTATTCTATGCTACACGATACTACTAATGTTATAGTAGGCGCATCAAATAATAAAACTGGTAATATCAAATATGGTGGAGATTGGATAATGGAATCGACGTCTGAGGATATTAGCATAATTTATTTTAATGACCATATCCAAGAATATACATCTTTATTAGATGAAACACAACAAGGTTTAACTCTGGTATCATTAGAAAGTCCTATAAATTTACCTACAGTATATGAAGACGCTTCGAACGTTCAAATCGATTTTATTCGTATGTTGTTTGATTTAAGTTATAATGATGACATAACAGATGAATCCATTGACGCATTTGTTGTGAAATCTGTAGATTCAGGTTCATTAAAAATAGGTAATTCTAATTGGGACGCAAATACAAATAATATCATTGATGCGTCACATTCAGCTTATTGGACTCCGACATTATATACAAATGGATTATTACCTGCGTTCAAAGTCGCTATCAGAAATACATTATTTACAGAATCCGCTACAACTGCCGATGTAAAAATTTATGTTACACACGTAAATCATAAACCAAGTGGTATTGTAACTATAACCGGAATTGTTGAACAAGGACGTACTTTAACAGCAGATACTACATTATTAGTGGATATTGATGGTATTCGTGCATTTTCATATCAATGGGATATATCAGGTGTAGATATTTCTGGAGCTACAAGTATGACATATAAATTAACTCAAGTAGAAGTTGGTAAAACGGTTGGAGTTACTATTAAATATACCGACGCACAAGGGGCACACGAATCTGTAAAAAGTCTTCAAACTAGTGTTGTTGCGAATGTAAATGATGTGCCGACTGGCACTCTTACTATTTCAGGAATACCAGCACAATACCAAACCTTAACTGCCGATACCAGATCATTAGCCGATATTGATGGTCTTGGACAATTTTCGTACCAATGGGATGCGTCGGGTGTAGATATATCAGGAGCAACAAGTAGTACATATACATTAACAGAAAATGAGATTGGTAAAAGGATAAGAGTTGTTGTTAAATATACCGACGCACAAGGAACAGATGAAATGTTTACAAGTCAACAAACTGTATCAGTAAATCAAAGTCCAGTTCTTGTATCAATGGAAAGCCCTATAAATTTACCTACAGTATATGAAGATGCGTCCAACGTCCAAATAGATTTTATTCGCCTCTTATTTGATTTAAGTTATAATGATGATATCGAAGAGGATTCAATTGGTTCATTTGTAGTGAAATCAGTAGATTCCGGCGGTTCATTAAAAATAGGCAATTCTATTTGGGACGCAAGCACAAATAATATCATTGATGCGTCACATTCTGCTTATTGGACTCCGGCATTATATACGTCTGGATTATTACCTGCGTTTAAAGTATCTATCAGAGACAAATTACTAGGAGAATCTAATACATTCGCTGATATAAACATAGCGGTTACACACGTAAATCATCTACCAAGTGGTGGTGTCACAATTACAGGCATACCTAAACAAGATCAAACATTAACCGCACAAAATAACATTGAAGATCACGATGGAAAGGTTTCACTCACATATCAATGGAAATCGAACGATGTTGATATTTCTGGAGCAAATACTGCGACATTGGTATTAAAAGAACCTCTTGTTACTAAAGTGATAAAAGTGGTAGCAACGTATATTGATAGATATGGTATTAGCACTTCAGTTAGTAGTCTTGGTACTTCTCCTATTGAAAATATAAATGATCAATATTCGGGAGGTGTTACCATTACAGGTATTCCCATTACAGGTAAACCCATACAAGGGCAAACATTAACCGCAAATAATAGTTTAGACGACCCAGATATAATTATTTTATTAAACTATAAATGGCAGGCGGATGGAGTTGATATTTCAGGTGCGAATACTGGTGTATTAGTATTAGGAGAAGCCCAAGTAAATAAATCAATAAAAGTAATCGCTACTTATACAGATACATATAACAATATAACATCCGTTAGCAGTACAAGTACGCTTCCAGTAGAAAATGTGAATAACCCATACACAGGTAGTGTAAGAATTTCAAATATGAATCCAATCCAAACTGATACGTTGATAGCAACAAATGACTTAGTGGATTCGGACGGAATTAATTTATTAACATATCAATGGAAGGAAGATGGAGTGGATATTTCTGGAGCAACAAATGCTACATTGACATTAAGACCTGCTCAGATCAATAAAGTAATAACTGTTGTAGCTACTTATCTAGATTTATATGGCAATATAACAACAGTTAGTAGCATAGGTACAGAAAGCGTACAAACAGTAAGTAATTTACGCTCGGGACACGTCGATATTTCAGGTATTTTTACACAAGGTGAAACATTAACTGCAACAAATACATTGATAGATTATTACGGTATTGTTTCATTTACATATCAATGGACTGCAGATAATGTCTATATTTCTGGAGCAAATTCAATTACGCTCGTTTTAGGAGAAACAATGGTAAATAAAGTAATCAATCTTGTAGTAACGTATGTTAACTCAATATCAGAAACTTTTACAGTTAGTAGTGCAAATACACAAGCTATTGCGAATGTAAATGATAATTACAGTGGAAGTATATTAATATCAGGTTTAGCTATACAAGGTGAAACATTAACAATCAAAAATACACTTGCTGATTCAGATGGAATTATTTCACTGTCATATCAATGGAAAGCGAATAATGTCAATATTTCTGGTGCAACGAATAACACATTATTATTGACTGACGTACACGTAAATAAGGTAATAATAGTTGTAGTAACCTATGTTGATTCGTATGGGGTGAGTACATCAGTTTCAAGCGCAAACGAGATGGTTCCTGAAACAAATATTACATTTGATTCTATGACCGGAACAATAATAGATGGATATATTTCGGGTGCAAATATAAGTATACGATATATAAATGGTGACCGAGTGCCCGGAATAAATGATGTGTCTTCAAATGCTTACGGTAATTTCAATATATTAGGGGTATTCCCAACACCGTATTATAAGATAATATGTAGCGGAGGAACAGATTTAGCTACAGGTCAACCATTATTATATCCCTTGTCTATAGTGGTAAATAATCCATCTGGTTCAGCAACACCATTAAAATCGACATCAAATATATCACCATTGACAACAATAGTATCAGATATAGTAACATCACAAGCTACATTAGGTCAAACAATTAATATATCAGCAGCAACATTATCTGTTGCAACTGCTCTCGGAATTAATGCGGCTGATATAGGAGTAGATTATTTGGCAACGAATAATACGTCCATCGCTAAAGCATCAGTGAAAATCGCAACAATTATTAGTATAATAGCAACATCAACAACTATACCAGTATTAGATATTGCGAAATCTTTATCTACAATAATATCAACAAGTACAGCTCCATTAGTAATTAACAGCACATTTGTAAATAATGTTGTAAATACATCAATACCAGTTGGAAACGCCACACCAATTGTAGACAACAATATTATAACACTTGTAACAGCTGTATCGAACAATGTGAATACATCCACTGATTTAACATCTATATATAAGGCATCCATTGGAGGAACTACTGTTGCGCAAAATTTAACACCAACAACCAATGTATCTACTGCATTAAATACGGCAACAACTGCCGCAACTATAGGTGTATTAGTTCCAGTTATACCAGGGTCTGTGGTAATAAATGGATATGTCGGTTCCCCACGTGAAGGAGATATACTTACAGCAAATGTAACAGATGGTAATGGATTAAATGGAGTAACAATATCATATTTTTGGTATGCGGATAATTCAAGACTAATGGATATACCAATAATATCGCAAACATTACCATTACTATTATCATATGTTGGTAAACCAATAAAAGTCCAAGTAACTTATACAGATAATTCATCGTCTTTGGAATCAGTCACGAGTGCGAACACTCCAACCGTATTACCAGCAAACCTTAACTATACCATAATAAATAGTTCAAATGTATCAGTAACTTCACTAGTATCATCAAGTATAACATCAGTGAATATTCCTAGTAAAATATATATATCAGGTACCATATATAATGTAACAAGTATTGGTGATAATCCATTCCAAAATTGTACGAATCTAGTTTCAATTACGATACCAAGTTCAGTTACTAGTATTGGTGAAAATGCGTTCCAAAATACAAGTATAACTTCCGTTATAATCCCAATGTCAGTCATAAGTATTGGAACATATGCGTTCTACTATTCTACAAAATTAACTTCCGTAGAAATATCGAGTTCAGTCACAAGTATTGGTGCAAATACGTTCACTTTATGTGCTCTATTAGAAAATATTAATGTAGCCAATGATAACCTAAATTATTGTAGTATAGATGGAGTACTATTCAATAAATCAATAACCAAATTAATTCAGTATCCTATAGGGAATTCAAGAACAACATATACAATCCCAGTATCAGTCACGACAATTGGTCATCACGCGTTCGATTCGTGTAAAAAATTGAGTTCTATAATTTTGAGTTCAGTAACAACTATCGAGATCGGTGCGTTCGTATCGTGTTCAAATCTGATTTCTATCACAATCCCGAATTCAGTTACAAGTATTGGTCCAAATGTATTCCAAAGTTGTAATATGTTGTCTTCTATTACAATCCCGAATTCAGTAATAAGTATTGGCGATTATGCGTTTAATGAATGTATTAATTTAGGAAATATTAATGTAGTCGATGAGAACCAATATTATCGTAGTATTGATGGAGTATTATTCAATAAATCAAAAACCACATTAATTCAGTATCCTATAGGGAATTCAAGAACAACATATACAATTCCATCATTTGTCACAATTATAGGTCTTACTGCGTTCAGAAAGTGTACATTGTTGAATTCTGTCAAATTACCGACGAGTGGACTCATAACTATCGGCCAACAAGCGTTCGAATCGTGTATAAATCTTACTTCCATCATAATCCCGAGTTCTGTAACAGCTATTGGCCATCTCGCGTTCATTGGTTGTACTCAATTATTGAGTGTATATTTTGTAGGTAATTATCCTACAGTTGATGATCGTGGTTTTGCTACTAATGGAAATACGGCGTATCATCTTTCTAGTTCATCTGGATTTACACCAGTACCTATAGAATTTAGTTATAGTCAGTCTCTAACAGTCCTATCTGCGCCGACATCATTCGAGTTAACATCAGGAATAGGTCAAATAACAATAAGTAATATAATAAATGGAGTATCCGGAGGATGGTCGATAGATAAATACGCGTATAATATCTCAACATCACCAACAATTTGGTCGAATAGTGATGTAGATTTTACAGGACCATCAATAACAATAACATCAGGAATAATCGCCGAACAAACATATTACATAAAACTAAAATCTCATAATTCAGACGGGTATAGCGATTATTCGACATATATTCAAATAAAGCCGACATTAGGAGTACCAATAACGATAAAGGGTGTAGTAATTGACGGATACATAAAGAATGCCACAATAACGATAAAAGATTTAGCAGGAGTATCACGCGGAACAACAACAAGTGATGAGAATGGAAACTATACGCTACCAGCAACATTACTCCCAAATACGACATATATAATAACATGTGTGGGAGGAATAGATATAGCGACAAATTTACCGTTAACATATCCATTATCGTGTGTATACGTCACTGGCGCAACAGTAGTAAATGTAACAAATATAAATATAAACCCATTGACGACAATAGTAGCGTCATTAGTAGCAAGCGGTCAAACCTTGTCAGCAGCAACAGCAAAAGTCGTAACAGCTCTAGGAATAACTTCATTAAATATAACATCGGATTACATAGGGGTACCGAATACATCAGTAGCAATAGCAGCCGTAAAAGTGGCAACATTAATAATAACGTTACTAACAGCGACAGCAGCAGCGGGATATACAGGAGCAGAGGTAGTCACCGCAGTAGCGCAAATAATAGGAGCACAGACAGTACCAATAAACTTTACACAGACCTCATTAATAACAAGCGTAGTAACAGCAATAAATACAAATAATACATCATCAGTAGATATAGCAGCACAAACAGTAACAAATATCTCAGCAGTAATATCACAAGTGTCAACAACATTAGACGCGGTAAACGCATCTGGAACAAATTCAGTAACAGATTTAACGAATATATATAAGACATCGATAGGAGCACAAGCAGTAGTGACAACAAATGTAAGCACGATAAATAGTGCGACAATTCCAAATGTCTCCACGGCGATAACTACAGCGATATCAACAGCAGCAGTAGGACAAATAAAATCAAACATCTGCTTCAAAGCAGGAACAAAGATAGTAACCGATCAAGGAATAGTGAATATAGAACAAATCACGGAACAAAATAGTATACGAGGTAAAAAAGTGTTGTATGTGTCAAAAACGGAGAATATTTCGGATGATATGATCTTAATAAAGAAAGATGGGTTGTATGATTCAGTGCCGAACGCAGACACATATATAACAGAAGAACACAAGATCTTTTATAATAGAGAGATGATAAAGGTGAAACATCTAGTGAATGGTGAAACAATAATAAGGAAAAAAATGAGAAAAGAGATAGTATATAATGTGCTATTGGAAGGGGAAACTTCAGGGAAAATGATAGCAAATGGATTAATATCAGAAACGTTAGACCCGCGAAGTCCAATGGTAAAAATATTGTTGACCCTAGAAGAAATGTGTGACACAGACAAAGAAGAAATAATAAATGCGGTGAATAAAAAGATGAAAAAGGAACACGAAAAAAGAAAAAGGTTATAATTTTTTGAGCGATCCGAAGCCTTAAGCACAGCAAAAGACACAGTGTGTAAGCGTAGAGAAAGGAGACTGACGAAGGAGTTTAGATATTAGTCGAAGAAATTTGTATATAAAAATCGATTTTTATATATAATAAATTATTATGAAAAATTTTAAATATTTGATAATTACATAAATGTTAGACGAGTCCCTAGCATTACCTTTACTGGGTCAGACTAGTTTAGAAGAATCCACCGACATACAGCCAATTCTGGTAGATCCACTTATATATGATGATACGATAGATACAAGCACTATTCAAAATGTATTATTTATCAATTCAGCTGTCAATGATTTTCAACAATATGCAAACGCAAACACTTTTCCAATTATTTACAGTCGTATGAGTACTCGAGAACAACTAATGGAACTATTGTCCGTTAAATTTCAAAATATTTCACGCATTGCTATGGTGTGCCATTTTAGCGAAGAACCATATTTTTTAAACAATGAATTATTATTTTCAGATACAAATACACAATTTATAATTGATTTAGTAAAACAATTTAATGTGACAAATATGGATTTTTTAGCGTGTAGTACACTACAAAGCGAAGTATGGACGTCATACTACACAAAGTTACGCGACGAAACAGGACTCACGATTGGAGCGTCAGATGATAATACAGGGAATCTAAAATATGGGGGTGATTGGATATTGGAATCAACCCAAGAAGATGTTCAAACAGTATATTTTAATAATCTGATACAAAATTATGCGTCTTTATTATTGTCTATTACTTATTTAAATCTTAATTACACAACTGTTGGATCAAACGCAACAGTAATAGCAGTTACAGCCGCACAAGTTACAGCATTAAATGGTATAATAAGTATACCTAGTACATTTATTGATAATGGTATAACATATAATGTGGTAGCTATTGTAGCTAGTGCGTTTCAAGGCGCCGCAATAACTAGCATAATAATTCCAGATTCGGTAACGACTATTGGTATAAGGGTGTTCCAAAGTTGTACGGTTTTGAAAACTGTCACTCTACCAAATTTTATAACTTCTATTAGCGGTTATTGTTTTCAATGGTGTTATGCGTTGACTTCTATAGTGATCCCAAGTTTAGTTACACTTATTGATATTCAAGCATTCTATCAATGTGTAACATTGGCTAGTATAAATTTACCATATGGACTCTTAACTATTGGCAATCAAGTGTTCGCTAATTCTGCGTTGACTTCCATAATAATTCCTGACACAGTCACAAGTATAGGTGCTAGTGTGTTTTACAATTCAGCATATTTAGCATCTGTTAAAGTACCTCGTAGTCTTGCGGCTTTTCCTGGTGGATTTTGTCAGGGATTACCAATACCTTCCTTCATATTTTCATCTAATGTAACATCAATTGGGGGTAGTGCGTTCCAATCGTGTCAATCTCTATCTTTTGTAACAATCCCATCTGGAGTGACGAATATTGCCGCTCAAGCGTTCTTTGATTGTAATGCATTAACGAAGGTGTATTTTTATGGTAATTTTCCTAGTACGATTGGTACGAATTGTTTTGCAATAGGAGCAGCTCATACCGCTTATTATATATCTGGTGCAACAGGGTTTTCCCCAGTTCCTGGAAACTTTGCTAGCGTAGCCACATTTATACGACAAACTCCCGCGTCAAATGTTCAAACTAGTATATTATCATTAAATACAATTACAGTTAGTTGGTCTGCTGCTACTCCTGTTGTAAATGTTCCTTCAACTGGAACCACATTACAATACGAAATTACATATTGGGTTACATCAACTCCAACAATTACAACAACAACACCATTAATATCAGGAACTTCATATGGCATAACAAATCTAGTAAATGGAACAAATTACACATTTCAATTAGTAACTTATAATAATGTTGGTCCGTCTATTCCAAATGCGAATGTGTCAAAACAAATGGCACCTGAAACTCCATCAGCACCAACATCATTTAAAATAACTCCTAGAAATGGTAAAATATTAATAAGCCAGATAGTAGATGGCACAAATAATGGCGCAACAATAGATTACCATTCATATAGTACATCATTAGATGGAATTAGTAATTGGAGTACAGATGTATCATTTAGTACAATAAGTACTCTAATCCCATCATTAACAAATGAACAAATATATTACGTGCGATTGAACGCACATAATTCAGTTGGTAATAGTACTTTGTATTCTAGTATTATGTCAGCAACACCCTTAATTAATCAACCTTATACGGGTAGTGTAACAATAGAAGGAACGACCAATCGATATAATACTCTAACAGCAAATATTTCAACGATAGCAGATATTGATGAGCTTGGATCATTTTCGTATCAATGGAACGCGTCAGGTGTAGATATTAGTGGAGCTACAAGCATAACATATATATTAACACAAGCAGAAGTTGGAAAAACAGTTGGAGTCACTGTTAAATATACTGATCTTCAAGGGACGTTGGAATCGGTACCAAGTGCTCAAACAGCAATAATCACAGCTCTTAATAATCCTCCCTATGGTCTTGTAATAATTACAGGAACCGCCGCAATTAGACAGACTTTAACAGCGAATACATCGATAGAAGATCTTGATATTGTTGGATCATTGTCTTACCAATGGGACGCATCAGGTGTAAATATTAGTGGAGCTACAAATAGTACTTACATACTAACACTAGCAGAAGTTGGTAAAACAGTTGGAGTCACTGTTAAATATACTGATGGTCAAGGAACGCTAGAATCTGTGTCAAGTGCTAAAACATCAATAGTCACATACGTTATTGCTACTTCAGATTTTGTTTTCAAGATTCTAAACTCTGTATGGACTGGAGCTAAAACATTACCGATTATTAGTTCAGGTTTATCGTTTGATGGTTCGGCTACCTTAAAATATTCAGTAACCGGTCCAGACGTAAGTTCATATATGACAGTAGCCGTTATTTATACAGGTTTTACAGATAATGGCACAACATTGGATGGAATAAATTGTAAAACACAAACACTTAATGGAGCAACATTTTCATCCATTGCGAGTTTTGAAATAATACAATTTGGATTATTCCCTCTAAGTCGAGCACCAGGAGCAGGATCATCAACAGCAACACCATATGGTGTATTCTCCGATTTCAAAGGAAAAATATCCGCGACAGATATACCATTAATATTACCGAATACCAGTTTAGCGTATGCGTTTTGTAGTCCTGCTTCGAACACACTTGCGAGCGTTAATTATGGTAATATAGGATCGTGGAATATGTCGAATGTAAAAGATATGAGTTATATGTTTAATTTTGCTACAAATTTTAATCAACCTATCAGTAGTTGGAATACATCGAATGTGACAAATATGAGTTATATGTTTTTTAGAACAGATGCGTTTATTCAACCTATCGGTGTATGGAATACTAGCAAAGTGACAAATTTTAGTGCGATGTTTTATGGTACAGCAACTACACTATTTAATCAAAATCTCAGCAATTGGGATACATCTAGTGCGACAAATATGAGTTTAATGTTTATAGGGAGTAGATTCAATAATGGTTTAGCAGCAGGAGTAGGTGGCACACTTACTTGGAATACTAGACTTGTGCAAGATTTTAGTAATATGTTTGGTTATCAAGGTTATTTTAATCAAAATATTGGAAAGTGGGATACATCGAGTGCTGTAACTATGAATAGTATGTTTATTCAAAATGGCGGTTTCAATAACGGCGCAGCAAGCGGTGTGTTAAACGCAACAAATAACGCGTTCTATTGGAATACCGGAAATGTGACAAATATGGCTTCAATGTTCAGTCAAGCAGGTGGGTTCAATCAACATATTGGAACATTTGATACACGTAAAATATCTGCTGCAAATATGCTAAACATGTTCGCGTCAGCGACAGCATTTAATGCTGCGTCAACAAATATGCCTAGAGCTATATTAACAAATGGGACGAGATACAGCTACACAACATTAACAGGTTATAGTTATACGAGTGACGAATTAAATGCTTCAAAACCAACTGGCTTGACTGCATCAAGAACGGGAACGATTCTAACAATAAATTTTACTACTCCATCATATCCAGGTGTTAACGGAATTACGAAATATAATTATTCAATTAATAATGGAACTAATTGGATAGATGCATCAGGAACAACAAGTCCATTACTAATATCAGTACCTGAAATGGATACACTAACCATTAAATTAAGAGCATCTGACGCATCAAATAATTATGGCGCAATAAGTAGTGAAACCATAGTATTAACATTTGCATATTTACCGTCGCTAACCGCAATAGCAAACCCGATTAATTTAGGGTCTGTTTTAGAAGATGCTTCAAATGTTGCAATATCATTTAATCAACTTTTTCAAGATACAAGTTCTAATTCTATAAATAGTAGTGTGAATGCGTTTATAGTAAAATCTGTTACAACCGGATCATTGAAAATAGGTGTTAACCCGTGGGACGCAAGTTCAAATTGTACAATCGACGCATCAAATACGGCGTATTGGACTCCTGTTTTAAACGCAAATGGAACACTTGCTGCGTTCAAGATTGTGGCTCGAGACGCATTAATGGCGCAATCTACTACCCCTTTTAATGTAAATGTTATGGTGACCGCAGTGAATGACCGTCCGACAATCACATCTGCTAGTAGTGTAACCATTTTTGAGAAGATAAGCACATCAACAGCTGCGTATACTGTAACAGCAACTGATGTGGATGCGGGTACAACATTATTATACTCTTTTAATGGAGGAGTAGATGTTGATTTATTTAATATTCATTCATCTACTGGCGTGGTTACTTTTAAAGTATCACCCAAGTTCGAAGCGCCAGGTGATGCAAACACGGATAATGTATATAACATTATAGTCCGTGCTTATGACGGAGAATTGTATTCAACCGATAAAGAAGTAGACATAACAGTAATAAATGTGAATGACGCACCGGTTGCGCCTGTTCTAATAAATCAAACTGTGATTCAAGATGTATCCTTTAATTATACATTCGAGGCATTTACTGATGTGGATAGTAGTTATGGTGACACGTTATCCTATACTGCGTCAAATGTTCCAAGTTGGGTAACATTCAATGGTGGATCAAGAAAATTTTCAGGACTCCCTACAAACGCCAATGTTGGAACAAGTACAATTACAGTTACTGCGAAAGATTCAAGCAATGCTACAGCATTTGCGTTGTTTACTCTCACCGTAGTAAATGTGAATGATGCTCCGGTTGCGCCTGTTTTAATAAATCAAACAATGAATCAAGGTGTACCATTTAATTATACCTTCCAGGCATTTACTGATATGGATAGTAGTTACGGTGATGTGTTAACCTATACTGCGTCAAATGTTCCAAGTTGGGTAACATTCCACGATGTTTCAAGAAACTTTTCAGGACATCCTACAAACCTCAATGTTGGAACAGACACAATTACCGTAGTTGCTACAGATTTAAGTGGTGTGACGGCAAGTGCGTCATTTATTTTAACCATTGTAAATGTGAATTACGCACCGGTTGCTCCCACGCTACAAAATCAAACAATAAATCAAGATGTATCATTTAATTATACCTTCGCGGCATTTACTGATGTAGATATTGGTGATGAGTTATCCTATACCGCACAAAATGTTCCAAGTTGGGTAACATTCGATCCTGGTTCGAGAAACTTTTCCGGTCTTCCTACAAATGCCAATGTTGGAACAAGTACAATTACAGTTACTGCGAAAGATTCAAGTAATGCAACAGCAAATGCTTCATTTACTTTAACAGTAGTAAAGGTGAATTACGCACCGGTTGCGCCGGTTCTAATAAATCAAACAATGAATCAAGATGTATCCTTTAATTATACATTCGAGGCATTTACTGATAGGAATACTAGTTATGGTGACGTGTTATCATATAGTGCATTAAATGTACCAAATTGGGTAACATTCTATGATGGTTCAAGAAACTTTTCAGGACTTCCTACAAACGCCAATGTTGGAACACGCACAATTACAGTTATTGCTACAGATTTAAGCGGTGCGACCGCAAGTGCCACGTTTACTTTAACTGTTGTAAATGTGAATGACTCACCGGTTGCCCCTGTTCTAATAAATCAAACAGTGAATCAAGATGCGTCCTTTAATTATACATTCGAAGCATTTACTGATGTAGATAGTAGTTATGGCGACACGTTATCGTATACTGTAGAAAATGTTCCAAGTTGGGTAACATTCCACAGTGGGTCAAGAAAATTTTCAGGTGTTCCTACAAACCCCAATGTTGGAATAAGCACAATTACAGTTACTGCTACAGATTTAAGTGGTGTGTACGCAAGTGCGTCGTTTACTTTAACCGTTGTAAAGGTGAATTACGCACCGGTTAAGTCTGTTCTAATAAATCAAACAATGAATCAAGATGTATCTTTTAATTATACCTTCGAGGCATTTACTGATAGGGATAGTATTTATGGTGATGAATTATCCTATACTGCAGAAAATGTTCCAAGCTGGGTAACATTCGACCCTGGTTCAAGAAACTTTTCAGGACTTCCTACAAACGCCAATGTTGGAACAAAGACAATTACTGTAGTTGCTACAGATTCAAGTGGTGCGACTGCAAATGCTTCGTTTACTTTAACTGTTGTAAATGTGAATGACGCACCGGTTGCACCCGTTCTAATAAATCAAACAATAAATCAAGATGTATCCTTTAATTATACATTCGAAGCATTTACTGATATAGATAGTAGCTATGGTGACACGTTATCCTATACTGCGTCAAATGTTCCAAGTTGGGTAACCTTCAACGGTGTTTCAAGAAAATTTTCAGGACTTCCTACAAACGCAAATGTTGGAACAACCACAATTACAGTTACTGCGAAAGATTCAAGCAATGTTACAGCATTTGCGTCATTTACTTTAACTGTTGTAAATGTGAATGATGCTCCGGTTAAGTCAGTTCTAATAAATCAAACAATGAATCAAGATGTATCATTTAATTATACCTTCCAGGCATTTACTGATGTAGATAGTATTTATGGTGACACGTTATCCTATACAGCATTAAATGTTCCAAGTTGGGTAACATTCGACCCTGTTTTAAGAAACTTTTCAGGACTTCCTAGAAACGACAATGTTGGAATAAACACAATTACAGTTATTGCTACAGATTTAAGTGGTGCGACCGATAGTGCTACGTTTACTTTATCTGTATTAAATGTGAACGATAGTCCAACTGGAGGTGTTTCTATTTCAGGAACTGTAAGACAAAACCAGACTCTAACAGCAGATACTTCATTATTAGTAGATATTGATGGTCTTGGATCATTTTCATACCAATGGGACGCATCAGGTGTAGATATATCCGGCGCTACAAGTAGTACATTTGTATTAACCCAAGCACAAGTTGGTAAACCAATTGGAGTGACAATTAAATATAGAGATCTTCGAGGATTTCTTGAAACGGTATCAAGTGAAAAAACCGCCCCGGTAGAAAATGTAAA
>Ga0209086_10000877_pt1 | contig 24736 bp, 22 predicted proteins | sample M_130207_XF_Meta_FD_187312 | JGI IMG/M metagenome (GOLD analysis project Ga0209086, IMG submission 187312) | Freshwater microbial communities from Lake Montjoie, Canada to study carbon cycling - M_130207_XF_MetaG (SPAdes) (version 2) | ecosystem: Environmental > Aquatic > Freshwater > Lake... | reverse complement strand
GCTTGAGCTTGAGCTTGAGCTTGAGCTTGAGCTTGAGCTTGAGCTTGAGCTTGAGCTTGAGCTTGAGCTTGAGCTTGAGCGGGGCCCACAGAATGCCCATTCGCAGTCGATGGGGTCATTGGATTTACCGCGGCAGTTGGCGGTGCTTGAGGCTTGGCGGCCCTCTCTTGCAAACTGTTTTTTACAGTTTCAAGAGTTTTTTTTTGAGCCTCTTGCGCGTCTACAGCCTGTGCATGATCGGCATGAAGCGGGTCCGTATCTTCGTCCTTGAAGGCCAACAGCCTTAAGAGCACCATGGTCAGTCCCGCATACTCATCGGGTGCCAAACCAATTTCCGATCGCCCTTTAAGACAAATGGAATAAAGCAGTTGGGTCTCATCTTTGGGCATGAGCTCAGACAAGGACTTGGTTCTGGTAACCTCCGTATCAATCTCAGACAACCCTTGGGCTTTGGCTTGAGAGAACTGAAACACAGCCATGCGTTGAAGGACGTAAGAGATGTCCTCCAGCGCTTGAGACGCACTCAAACCTTGGTCTCGAAGTTGATCACAAATTTCAATGACCTCTTGACCGCTGCCTTTTGACAAGGCTTCAATCAAACCAAAAACATGGTCTTTATCAACACTGCCAAGCATTTGACGAACCTCTTCGTCTTTGATCTCAGCGCCAGTGTAGGCAATGGCCTGATCCGTCAAAGAGAGCGCATCTCGCATGGATCCCCTGGCCGCACGCGCCAAGGTAAAGAGCGCACTCTTTTGCGCACCGATCTTCTCTAAACCCAGCACATGCTCCAAGTGTTCAAGAATGGTCTCTGGCGCCATCGGACGCAAATTGAACTGCAAACAGCGAGATAGCACAGTGACAGGTACCTTTTGAGGATCGGTGGTGGCCAAGACAAACTTCAAATACTCAGGGGGCTCCTCCAAGGTCTTCAAAATCGCGTTGAACGCGTGATTGCTGAGCATATGCACCTCATCAATCATGAAAACCTTAAATCTCCCAGTGACTGGCTTGTAGACGGCTTGTTCGATGAGATTTTGGACCTCTTCAACACCACGGTTCGAGGCGGCATCCAATTCCGTGTAGTCCACAAAACGACCGACATCGATGGCCAGGCAGTTCTCACAAAGGCCACACGGCTCGGGCGTGATGCCTTTCTCGCAGTTGAGCGACTTGGCCAAAATTCGAGATACCGTGGTTTTGCCAACACCCCTGGTTCCCGTGAACAAGTACGCATGGTGCAGCCTTTGTCGAGTCAACGCATTCGTCAAAGCTTGCACCACATGCGGCTGCCCCACCAATTCGGTGAAGGTCTTTGGACGATACTTTCTGGCTAAGACAAGGTAGGACATGGTGACATTCTAAATCGACAAATGACAAAAGCCTGGCATTTCAACATCGCTTGGCAAATAATCTACCCCAGGAATCTTTGCCAATCAAGCACCCTGTCTTGGAGTCGCGCAAAAGCCCTTACAATAGTTATTGACGGGCCTTCCCGCATGGCAAAGCGGCCAACCGGGTCAGGTGGGGAACCAAGCAGCCCTAACTGTGGAGTCAGTGCCGGGGTCAAGGCTCGTCATTCTTTATACCTGAGGGCTTTTCAGGACTCAATGGACACGCCATAGACATTCATTCAAAGCGCGCCTATCGTGCGATTGCCCAACCCACACCATGATTTCAATCGACCGCTTTGATCACATAGGCATTCGCATCACCCAACGCCAAAGGGCCTTGGATTTTTATGCCGTGTTGGGTTTCACTGTCACCCTAGAAGTGGACTTTGATGCGGTCATTGTGCTGAAAAATGACCAGGGCATTGAGCTCAATTTGATTGTCAATGGCGTGGACGCCTTGGACTCAAAAAACATTCTCATGGATGTCGCCCAAAAATATCCCGGCATCACCCACGTTGCGTTTGCAGTCAAAGACATCAACGCCTGCATGGACCACTTAAAAGAGCATCACATCCCAATCACCCAAGGACCCGTGAGTTTTGGAGATGGCCATGTGTCCATCTTTTTGAGAGACCCTGACAGAAACACTTTAGAGCTCAGAAGCAGGCTGCAAAACGGGGAAGAAGCGTCCATCAAAGGGCTGAGTTTTTACGACCCCAAAGCGTAGACCCTTCCATTGCTGCACCAAGTCTTGGGATCAATGGTGTTGGTGATCAGCCCCATGCGAGGCATTGGACCCCTCATTTGCTTGCAGCAGCACAGGAACGGTCATCTGCATTTGAGTTTTTTTACCCGTCGCGTCTTGAAAGGTCAATTGCAAATCGATTTTGCTGTTCTTTTCAAGCGTTTTCTTTAAGTCTAACAGCATGATGTGATACCCCCCAGGCTTGAGTTCCACGACACTGCCTGCACCGAGCTCCAAGCCATTGGGCAAAGCAGACATCTTCATGATGTTGTTCTCGACACTCATTTGATGAATTTCGCTGACTTTGGCAACGGACGTATTGATCGCCACCAGTCTCGTAGTGCTGCTGGCCTTCAGACTCATAAAGACCCCTGTCGCATTTTGTCCTTTGACGCTTGCTCTCGCCCATGCATTGGACACGCTCACGCTTTGAGCACACACAATGGGGCTGATCAAGAACAAAATCATCACGGCACTGAATGCCTTAAAAAAACTCATGCACGGATCCATTCAAAATGAAAAACTGCAACACCACTCAATTGTGCATTATGTCACAGCTCGTTGAGACCTGAAAAAATCCTCTAGCAAAGGGAAAACCACAACTCGCTGGCGCCTCAATTGATTTTAAACTCTGGGCTCTCATCACGATCTGATTCATGCTCAAGCGCGCCGTCTTTGTCTATCTCTGCATTGATTTACTTCAAGTTTTTTTGGGGCATATGGCCTATGCTCAAAAAGAGATCGAGAGCATTGAAATCATAGCCAACACGCCCACTTTGGGCATGAGGGTCAACAAAAATACAATCCCCTCCAATATTCAAACGGCTAGAGGGGACCAAATAGAAGACACGGGAGCTCTCAATTTAGCTGACTTTTTACAAAATAATTTCACTAGCGTTCACATCAACGACAACCAAGGAAATCCTTTCCAATTGGATTTGAACTTCAGGGGCTACAGTGCATCTCCTTTGTTGGGTACCCCGCAAGGGATCTCCGTGTATGTCGATGGCGTGAGAATGAATCAGCCCTTTGGCGACATCGTTCAATGGGACTTGATTCCCAATTCAGCCATTCAAAACATCACTCTATTTGCCGGCTCTAATCCGGTATTTGGCATGAACACGCAGGGGGGCGCTTTGAGCATCCAAACCAAGGACGGCTTGAGCTATCAAGGCACTGAAATTGAAACCGGCTGGGGCAGCTTTGGGCGTCAAAGCTTGGAGCTCGAACACGGAGCAACGCATGCAAATGGCCTTCACAGCTACTTTAACTTCAAGGACTTCAAGGACCAGGGTTGGCGTGAACACTCACCCTCAAGTGTTCAGCAGTTGTTTGGCAAACTCGGCTGGCATGACCACTTGACCGACATCAAAGTCTCTTTGTCCACCTTTGGCTCTGCGTTGACAGGCAATGGCTTACAGCAGCAAGACTTGCTCAGTCAAAACTATGCCAGCGTTTTCACTCATCCAGACCAAACACGCAACAAATCCTCCGTGCTCAACTTGGAACTCAAGCGTGAATTGAGCCCAACATGGTCTTTTTCTGCCAACACCTACCTCAGGCGCATCAACAGCAACACGCTCAACGGTGACTTGAATGTCAACTCTTTGGGTGAAAAGGTCTATGGCTTTAACAGCGCAGAAGGCAATTGGCTGCGGGGCCAGCAGCTCTTGAGTGCCAACTCGCCCCTCAATCAAACGCCAAGCTCACAGGGCTTGGGGTTTCCATCTCTACGCTGCTTGGCCCAAGCGGGCTTGAATACAGAGCCCAATGAAAAATGCGATGCCTTGATCAATCGAACTCAAACCCAACAAAAAAGTCTGGGACTCAACGCCCAAATCAATGCCAATGAGACCTGGTTGGGTCAACCCAATCGATTCAGTTTGGGTGCAAGCGTTGACTTGTCGCAGTCGACTTTTACACAGCAAAGTCAATTTGCCTACCTCACTCCTGAGCGCTTGGCGACTGCGGTGAATGCGTTTGCCGATGGCTCTCAAAACTCAGAGACTGCTTTTGATCAACGCGTGCAACTGAAAGGTCAGTCTTTGCACACCAGCCTTTTTGCCATGAACACGATGTCATTTTCTGAGCAACACACCCATCTGAGCACCTCTGCAATGTGGACTCGCACACGCACTGAGAACACAGATCTTCTCTTTCCTTATGAGAACAATTACTCGGCCTTGGCCACTCAAGGTGGACTTGCACGTGGCTCCTTGACAAGCTTGAGCACCTATCAACGATTGAACCCCGCTGTGGGTTTGTCCTATACGCCCAATGCACATATCAATCCATTCATCGGTTACAGCGAGAGCTCTCGCGCACCAACCTCTATTGAGCTTGGCTGCGCAGACCCCAACTACGATTGCCGTTTGCCCAACTCCATGGCTGGAGACCCTGCCTTGAAACAAGTGATCACCAAGACGTGGGAGTTGGGTCTCAGAGGCAAAACAGCAGACAGTCGCCTGCAATGGAATGGCGCCTTCTTTGTGGCCCACAATGAAGACGATATCTTGTTCGTCTCCAGCAGCACCAACTCTGGCGCGGGATACTTTAAAAACTTTGGTCAAACCAAACGCCAAGGATTTGAAATGGGCCTTAAAGGTGTCCTACAAAAATTTAATTTTGGGATTAATTTCACAGCCCTTAAGGCCACCTATGAAACCACCGAGTCCATTGTGAGCAGTTTGAACCCGCAAGCCAATGCGCAAGGACAAATCAAGATTGAACCAGGCAACTCCATGCCCTTGATGCCTTCTCGTTTGCTCAACGCAAGGGCAGCTTACTCCTTTTCCTCCAACTTTAAATCCGCTTTGAGCATGAATGCGGTTGACTCCAGTTTTATGCGAGGCAATGAGAACAATCACCCTCTAGCAAAAGTACCTGGCTATGCGATCTTTAACTGGAGCGGCTCCTACAAGTTAGACGAAGATAGGGTTTTGTATGCAAATATTTCAAATTTATGGGACAAAAAATTCAGCACCTCTGGCGCAATCGGTAGCAACGCATTCGCTAGCAGTGGGGCCTACAACAACTCAACTCTAGGCACCTATTTTCAAGCACCAGGTGCTCCACGCATGTTCAATGTCCATGTGCGCATTGAACTGCATTGAAAAATGCACTGTGAACTGTGTAGAGCCGGTTCAAGGGGTCAAGGGGTCAAGGGTTCAAGGGTTCATTGCGCTCTACATTCGCACTCCCTTGCTCAAACCGACTCAGACTCCTTGATCGCTTGGCCCATGGCCTCAAGCAGCGTTTCGGGCTCTTGCGCGCCAGAGACACCGAACTGGGAATTCAAAATATAAAAGGGCACACCGTTGATGCCCAATTCACGCGCAGCTTTTTCTTTTTCCAGCACCGCTTGATGGGCCTCAGAATTTGCAAGTCCCTCTTGTATGGCTTGATCCGACATGCCAGCGAGTTGAGCGAGTTGGGTCAACACATTCTTGTCTGTCAAGTCCATGGCATCCAAGAAATAGGCCTTAAAGAGCACCTCAACGAGCACAGCTTGCTCGACGGGTGTTTGAGCTTGCGCAATCAAACTGTGCGCAAAAAGTGTATTGGGCTGACGTTTGATTTGATCAAATTTAAAATCTATTCCCACCGCTTGTCCCACACCGGACACACGCTCGTAAACCGACGGTGCTCGGTCCCCAAATTTCTCTCTCAAATACTGTGACCGCTCAATTCCAACCAAGGGCAAATCAGGATTCAACTGAAACGCAGACCACCTCACCAAGGGTGTAGGCTCATTGGGGTACTTTTCTTTGAACAACTCCAGCGCCGTTTCCAGCCGCCTTTTCCCAATAAAACACCATGGACAAACCACGTCGGACAAGACATCAATGATCAAAGGCACATGATTGGACGTTGACATGTTGAATTTCCACTTTTAAAAAATATAAGGTGAATTTAACCACGAAGAGAGTGGGAATTTTGCATACTTTCGCAATCCGTGCTTCTTTCTGTCAAAATACAGTCTTATTGCATCAACTGTCGCCCCCCCTAGCTGAAGGACCCACATGGCCAACGATCTCATCAAGCACACCACCGACTCGACCTTTGAGGCCGACGTCCTTCAATCAAGCCAACCTGTTTTGGTTGATTACTGGGCCGAATGGTGTGGTCCTTGCAAGCAGATTGCCCCCATTTTGGATGAAGTGGCCACAGGTTATGAAGGCAAACTCCAAATTGCCAAAATGAATGTTGACGAAAACCGCGAAATTCCTGCTAAATTTGGTATTCGTGGCATTCCCACTCTGATGATCTTTAAAGATGGGCAGTTGGCCGCGACCAAAGTGGGTGCGCTGAGCAAAGCCCAACTGACCGCCTTCATTGATCAGCAATTGACTTAAAAAATCAGATTTTCACGTTTTAAAAGCACCTTCAAGGTGCTTTTTTGATGTTCCAGATCCTTTTCAGAAGAATACTTTTGTATTCTTCTATTGGGGATTAATTTTTCTGAATTTCTACCCTTTCCAGCGCGCGCTGAAGGGATTGATTCGCATATTCACAAATTGGATTTTCTCTGACATAATACCCTCCAGTGACTAAGGCAAGAACAAGCTTGCATCATTAACCGTTCTCGAGCCCTCGGCTCACTTCGCCAAGAACATCCCCCAAACCTAATCAACGAACTCCCATCTGGAGTCTCTTCATGCATCTGAACGAACTCAAGGCACTGCATGTGTCTGAAGTACTTAAACAAGCCGAGGTCCTGGAAATTGAAAACACAGGACGCATGCGCAAACAAGAACTCATGTTTGCAATCATCAAAAAAAGAGCACGCGCAGGAGAACAAGTCTTTGCCGATGGCGTGCTTGAAATTTTGCCAGATGGCTTTGGGTTTTTAAGAAGCCCAGATACCAGCTACACCGCAAGCACGGACGACATCTATATCAGTCCCAGTCAGGTTCGACGCTTTAATCTTCACACGGGTGACATGATTGAAGGTGAGGTGCGCATTCCCAAAGATGGCGAGAGGTACTTTGCATTGACAAAGTTGGACAAAGTCAATGGTGACTTGCCGGAAAACAATCGCCACAAAATCATGTTCGAGAACTTGACGCCTCTTTTCCCCAAGGAGCAAATGCGTCTTGAGCGCGACTTCAAAGGTGAAGAAAACATCACCGGCCGAATGATTGACATCATTGCGCCTATTGGCAAAGGCCAGCGCGCCCTTTTGGTTGCCCCTCCCAAGAGCGGTAAAACGGTCATGATGCAACACATTGCACATGCCATCACGGCCAATTACCCAGACTCACACATGATGGTCTTGCTCGTGGATGAGCGTCCCGAAGAGGTCACCGAGATGCAACGAAGCGTCAAGGGAGAGGTGATTGCGTCCACCTTTGATGAACCTGCCGCTAGACACGTTCACGTCGCTGAGATGGTCATCGAGAGAGCTAAAAGGCTCACAGAGCTCAAAAAAGATGTCATCATTTTGCTCGACTCCATCACCCGTTTGGCCAGGGCCTACAACAACGTGGTTCCTAGCTCCGGCAAAGTCCTCACCGGTGGCGTAGACGCAAACGCCCTACAAAGACCCAAAAGATTTTTTGGCGCGGCCAGAAACATTGAAGAAGGCGGCTCCCTCACCATCATTGCCACCGCTTTGATCGATACCGGTTCGCGCATGGACGAAGTCATTTTTGAAGAGTTCAAAGGAACAGGAAACTGTGAGATTCATTTAGACCGCCGTTTGTATGAAAAGCGCGTTTTCCCAGCCATTCAACTCAACCGCAGCGGCACCAGACGCGAAGAACTCTTGCTGGCCCCTGAAATTTTGCAAAAGACTCGCATCTTGCGGCAATTCATCTACAACATGGATGAGGTCGAATCCATGGAGCTCATGCTTAAAAATATGCGTTCGACCAAGACCAACGTGGACTTCTTTGATCTCATGCGACGCGGCGGTTAAATCTTTTGTGTTATTTTCCCCTCTATTTTTATACACAGTGTTCCCCCATTGACACCTAGAGCAAGATTGATGGCTTGAACAACACATTCCTGATACAATAGTGGGCTTTACGGAAAGTGTGTCAGATTGGCTGACATGGCTACCGGCTTTACCAAGGATAGAACATCATGAAAGAAGGCATTCACCCCAATTACCGAGAGGTTTGCTTCGTCGATTTGTCCAATGGCTTTAAGTTCGTTACCCGCTCATGCGCTAACACCAAAGAAACCATCAAAATGGATGACGGACGCGATCTGCCTTTGTACAAATTGGATACCTCTAGCGAAACGCACCCCTTTTACACCGGTACACAGAAATCTGTGGACAACATGGGTGGACGTGTTGAGCGCTTTAGAAACAAATACGGTAAAACAGCGGCAAAATAATTGCAGTTTGCTCAATACTTCTAACTCTGACTCAGTCAGGGTTAGCAACAAGGCAGCACGGTTCTCCGCGCTGCCTTTGTTTTTTGGTGATTCAGACCCATTCTCGCCCCTGAGGTGCATTTGACTTGAAACAACCCACGCCAGCCATTGTCAGTCAAGACGCCGTTAGTCGCTTACCCAGAGTCGCACTTTATGTGTTTTGCATTGCCTATGTGATTCCAGGCTTTTGGTTTCGTGAGGCTTGGAAGTCTGTGGACCTGACGTCCCTGGGCTTTATGCTGGAACTTGCCCAAAACAAAAGTCAGTGGTGGCATCCCACGCTTTTGGGGCAGACACCAGAATTGGACGCCTTGCTTCCCTATTGGCTGGGAGCTTGGTCCATTCAATGTTTCTCGCCATGGTTAACGGCTGCAAAGGCCGTTCGCGTGCCTTTCATTGCTTTGAGCTTTTTAAGTTTGAGTGCTTGTTGGTTCGCGGTTTATGCCTTGTGCAAAAGCCAATACGCTCAACCTGTGGCTTTTGCATTTGGGGGTGAGGCCAATCAAAAAGACTATGCAAGAGCTCTGGCAGATGCGGCCCTCTTGGCGCTGATCTCTAGTCTAGGTTTGGCGCAACCCATGCATGAGGTCACCCCCATGTTGGCTCAATTTACATTTATCAGCATTTCTTTTGCCGCACTTGCAAACCTGCCCTTTCACCGAACATTGAGCCTATGGACCTGGGGCTTGGGGCTTGCGGGCCTTGGCCTCTCAGGCGCTCCGAGCTTGGCATTGATCTTTGGCGTATTTGCGTTTTTAATTTGCCTGCTTGACACTGAAATTGAGCAGCGCAGGCAAACCGCTTTTATTTTATTGATCACGGCCCTTGTCTTGGCCTGGTTGACACCTCGTCACATGTGGCATTGGCGAATTCAGTGGCCCGCCATGACACTTTCACATTGGCACGGACAACTGAGGTTGTGGCTGTGGTTCACCTGGCCTGCTTGGCCCTTGACCTTGTGGACGCTATGGAGATGGAGACATCATTGGCTCTCGCCTAAGCAAAGTCGACACCTCTTGATCCCACTTTGCTTTGGCACACTTTGCGCCTTGAGTGCAATGCTCAGCGTTCCTCCTGAACGTGTGCTGCTGCTGTCTTTGCCCTTTTTCGCTGCTTTAGCCGCCTATGCTTTACCCACCTTGCAAAGAAGTGTGAGCGCCTTGATAGACTGGTTCACACTTTTGTTCTTTAGCGGGTGTGCCTTTATCATTTGGGTGGTGTGGCTCGCGATGCAAACTGGCTGGCCCCCACAACCTGCGGCGAACGTGGCCAGACTGCTGCCTGGCTTTGTTCCTAGCTTTGGTGCCACTGCTTTTGTGGTGGCACTGTTGGCGACATTGACCTGGGTTTGGCTTGTGAAATGGAGAACCGGGCAACATCGCTCAGCCATTTGGAAAAGTCTCATCCTGCCTGCAGCAGGAGCTGCGCTGTGTTGGCTTTTATTGATGTCTTTATGGTTGCCCCTCTTGGACTATGCCAGAAGCTATATCCCGATGATTCGAGAAGTAGAGAGAACCCTCCCTGAGAGACGCATTTGCTTAAAGGATCTGAACTTGGCTCAAATCACAGCATTCAAAGTTCAAAGCACGCTTGAGATCGAACTCTTTGACAGCGAGAACAAGCCCGCTTGCTCATGGGTCATCGCAGAGAGCGACCGCAAAGGGCAAAGCGCTGCGCCTGCTTTGCTGCACATTGAAGGCTTTGAATGGATCAAAACCATTCCAAGGCCTTCAGATGACAATCAAGAGATGGACCTCTTTAAAAAAATCAACCCTTAAGAGGACTGCAGATTGACTAAGAAAACCGAGCGCAAGCTGATCTTTGAAAATGCCTCGGCCATTTTAGTGGGTCAACTTGCGGTCATGGCCTTTGGGATCACAGATACCTTGGTCGCGGGCCGTTACGACGAAAAAGCGTTGGCCGCGTTATCTGTGGGTTCTGCCGTCTACATCAGTGTCTTTGTGGCTTTAATGGGCCTCTTGCAAGCTTTGTTGCCTGTCTTGTCTGAGATGCATGGCGCCAAAAAACCACTTGAAGTAGGACGTCAATTTAGACAAGGACTTTATTTATTCTTGGCTTCATCTGCCCTAGGCATTGGCATCTTGCTGAGTCCGAGCCTCATCCTTGAATGGACACAGGTACCTGATGCCCTCAAGGAGGACGTGAGCGCTTACCTTGCAGTTCTGTGCTTGGGACTGCCTTTGGCCTTGCTGTTCAGAATGTTTAGCACCTTGAATCAAAGCATTGGCAAGCCTAAACTGGTCACTTGGATTCAAATCATCGGATTGCTTCTGAAAATTCCACTCTCCATTGCGTTTACTTTTGGTCTGTTTGGCATGCAAGCCCTTGGTGTAGTGGGATGTGCGTGGGCAACTTTTTGTGTGAACTTGGCGATGGTTTTGCTCTGTCTTGTCTTGCTGAAAAAACAAACCCTCTACATACCCTTTCACATCTGGCACCCACTTGAAAAACCCCATTGGGAGAGTTTACGCAATTTGCTTCGCATTGGTTTGCCCAACGCGTTGTCAGTAGCCGTGGAGGTGACCTCCTTTACTTTGATGGCTCTTTTTATTTCAAGACAAGGCACAACCGCTGCGGCTGCCCACCAAATTGTGACCAGCCTTGCCGCTTTGCTTTATATGGCCCCCTTGTCTTTGGCGATTGCAACCAGCGCTCGAGTCAGTTTTTGGCTAGGCGCTCAAGATCCCCTTAAAGCACACATGGTGATGAAGCAAGGCTTTCTCCTTGATTGGAGCATGGCATGCATGATGAGTGTGATCATTTTCTTTCTAAACTCTTGGATTGCGCCCTTGTTTACAACACACCCAGAGGTCGTGAGTGCGGCCTCAGGAGTTTTGATTTGGCTGTCCTTGTACCACTTGGGAGATGCAACCCAAGTGATGTGTTTCTTTATGCTCAGGTGCTACAAAATCACCGTCATGCCATTATTGCTTTATTGCATCTTTCTTTGGGGAGTTGGCCTCATGGGCGGCTATCAGCTTGCATACCATGGTGTGCCAAGCTTGGAGTGGTCAGCCATGCCCTCGCCCAAAACCTTTTGGTTGAGCAACACCGCTGCTGTTTTTACCGTGAGCACGTGCATGCTCATACTGCTCAATTGGGTCAGTAAAAAATCAATTCAAGAGCGCATGTAAATCGCTCTTTTCTTTTGGCCTGACTCTTGAGCCGGGTAAAACCCAAGAAAACTCTGAGCCTTTGCCCAAAGTGCTTTGAATGTGCATCTCACCCCCATGACGCTGGATGACGTGTTTAACAATGGCCAATCCCAGCCCAGTGCCACCCGTCTCCCTCGATCGGCTTCTGTCCACCCGATAAAAACGCTCGGTCAATCTAGGAATATGCTCAGGTGCAATGCCTGCCCCATTGTCTTTGACGGCAAATCGCCATTCACCGCTCTCTAAGACTTTGCAACTCACCCAGACTTGAGAGCCCAAAGGCGAATATCGCAATGCATTGCTGATCAAATTGGACATGGCACTTTGAATTTCAGCCTTGTTCCCAGACAACTCAATGTCTTGAACTGGCCCCTCAAACTCAAACACCAAATCATGCGGCTTCTCGTTGTCGTGAGGCATCGTTCTTGACAACCCCCGGGCCTCGGCCTCACAACTCTTGAACACAAGGCCCAACTCAAACCAATCCAAGTTGCTTGGCAACGGACTGCCCTCCAACTTGGACAATGTCAACAAGTCTTGAACCAAGATTTGCATTCGAGCGGCTTGTTGTTGCATCAAAGATAAATAACGACTTTGCTCCGCCTCTTCAAGCCTGAGGTTCTGCATGGTCTCTACAAAACCCGCCAACACGGTCAAAGGAGTGCGGATTTCATGAGACACGTTTGCCACAAAATCTCTTCTCATCAACTCAGCCTGCTCCAAGGCCGTGATATCTCTAGTGAGCATCAATTTTCTTCCATCGCCATAGGGGAAAAGTTGAAGTGAAATTTTGGAAAGCTTTTGAAATTGGCTTTGTACGCCTTCAATCACCACTTCATGGTCATAGGCCAAAGAATGTGCATAAGCCGTGTAAACAGGATCGCGCACCAAATTGCCTATGAGTTGATCCTTGTCGCGATGGATATCAATACCTAGGTGAACTTTTGCCATCTCATTGGACCACTCAATGCGCCCCTCAGGGTTGATAAGAAGCACGCCATGAGGGGATGCTTGAATAGCGGATAAAAATTCTGTTAGCCTCGCGTCACTTCGAACGATCTCGCGATCCTTGAGCTTAAGGGCTCTGAAGGCCCGGTCTCCAATCTCACCCCAAATGCCACGCACATTGGGTGGAGGTGCTATGGGTTCATGCCGCAGCCAAGACAATGTGATCGATGCACGATTGATATCGACCAGATACAAAACCAAGCAAGTCAAAAGCAGAGAAATAAAGGCGCTTTCCCAATAGTTATTGAATGGCAAAAGTAGCTCGCCAATCAATATACCTGTAAGCAAAAAAAGGCCGAAAATAAACGTTCGCCAAAACATGTTTGATACCCAGGGGCAACTCTTTGGAGTTAAATAAGCAATTCACCTTGCACTGTACACGAATGCGAGATCGGGTGATAAAAAAACAAAGCTTTGATCACATTATTTTCAGAAATTGGCCAAATTAAGTGACTTGATGATGGGTGTCAATTGCCTTTCATCTTGCTTGACATAATTGCTAAACTCCTCTGGCCCCATCACAGTCGACTCTGCACCCAAGGTCACCAACAAGTCCTGTGCCTTGCCAGTCGCCATGACTTTGGCAACAGATTTATAGAGCTTGTCAATGATGACTTTGGAGGTTCCTTGTGGTGCAGCCAAGCCGTTCCAAGACTCGGACAAATACCCAGGCATTCCTGACTCCGCGACGGTGGGTACATCAGGAAAGACCATGGATCTTTTAGAGCTTCCCATTGCAATGGGTCTGAGCTTTGCGCTTTTAACGTGTTGAATTTGGGGCGTGATGTTGACAAACGACACCTCCACTTGGCCACTGAGCACCGCCAACACCGCTGGCGCTGCACCAGCAAAAGGGATGTGGGTCAACTTCACGCCAGTCATGCTATTGAACAACTCCCCGCCCAAATGAGGACCAGTGCCATTGCCAGCTGAGGCATAATTTAGCTTGCCCGGATTTTTCTTGGCATACGCAACGAGCTCGCCCAAGTTATTGATCGGGAGCGTTGGATGCACAGAAATCAAATTGGGAACGGTTGCAAACATCGCCACCATGGCAAAGTCTTTTTTGGCGTCATAAGGCAAGGCTGGATTGATCACGGCTTGAACCACCAAAGGCGCAACGGTTGCCAATAAAAAAGTGTAGCCATCTGCTGGCGACTTGGCAACGACATTGGCACCAATCACAGTTCCGCCTCCAGGCTTATTTTCAACCATGAACTGTTGGCCCAGTTCGTTGCTTAAACCCTCAGCAAGCATTCTGACAATGTTATCTGAAGGCCCACCCGGGGCATAAGGGTTCACAATCTTGACAACACGGTCTGGCCAATTTTGAGCAAACACGTTGGTAGCAAGCAAGGAAAATGCTAGAACCAAGTGCGATAAAAAAAAGCGCCTATATGCATCCATCTTAAATCCTTTAAAAAACAAACTCTATGCCTTTTGATTGATCCAACCTTCACCGCCAGGTGGTTTTTGAATCATGGGCTTGTCCACAATTTCACCCATTTTGGCGTAATAGGGTCCACCCATGCGAGCAATCGGCCTCATTTTCACAGAATCCACCCGATTGCCATCGTAAATATCTTCTCTCAAGTGAAATGCCACGACTTCTCCTATGTACAGTATATTTCTCCCTGTACCCAATACCACCCTCTGATCAAGCTTACATTCCATTTGCACAGGAGAGCAAGCAATTCTGGGTACGTTGACGATTCGACTACTCAAAAGTGCAATGCCTAGCACATCGGTCTCACTCGTATCAGGGGGATACTCCTGAGCACTGGCATGCATTTGGTCCAAGCTGTCTTCATCGGCGACATTGATGACAAATTCACCTGTCTCCAAGATGTTTCTGGCCGTATCCTTCAAAACACCCGATCGCTCAGCTATGTTGACTGCCAACATAGGTGGATCCGTGGCGACATAGTTGTAGGAACTAAAGGGCGCCGCATTGACCAATCCGCTCAATCCCTTGGTCGTGATCCAAGCAACGGGGCGGGGAACCACACAGCCCACGACCAACTTGTATGCTTGAGCTGTATCCAATCCTTTGGCGTCAACATAGATAAATTTTTTCATCAACTGTGTCCAATGAGTCGTTTTAAAATTCTAAAAAATTAGACTCGATATTACAAGACTTCACAAACACTTTGATCAACAAGAAGTTGTTTAAACATAGGGATTTACACAATTGCAATTTCCCTTCAGGCCAGAAAAATATCACTTGATTCAAATTCGAAAACACTCAGTAATCACTGGAAACTTTTAGGATGCGCTCATGCCTCGAATATCACTGCCCACACCCGAACAAATGAACGAAGACCAATTGAGGGTCTTTAACAAGATGATTTCAGGCCCCAGGGGGAAAGTGCAAGGACCCATTAGAGCGGCCATTCACAACGCAGAACTTGCCGATCGTTGGCAAGCGCTCGGGGCACTTTTAAGATACAACACTTCCTTGACACCCAGACTTTCTGAGATCGCAATTTTGGTGACAGCAAAAGCATCCCAATCTCCCTTTGAGTGGTATGCGCATCGCATAGAGGCTGAAAAAATTGGACTTGAAAAAGACATCATTGAAGATATTTTGCACCTGAAAAAATCACCCTTGATGTCCCAAGAGGAAGAAATCACGTTTGACTTTGCACTGCAACTGTGTCAAATCAAGTCTGTCTCAAGTGCGACATACACGCTTGCACTGAATCATTTTGGAGAAAAAACCGTTGTTGAGTTGACAGCCCTAGTGGGTTACTACACCATGGTTGCCATGACGTTGAATGCGCACGAAATTCCATTGCCGCAAGGCATCACTCCCGCCTTTTCCTTGCCCCAGGAGAACCCTCCATCATGAAAAACAAGTGGGATTGCCATGCCCATATTTTCGGGCCATATGATCAATATCCTTTGGCAACGGGCAGAAGCTATACCCCTGAAGAGGCGACACTAGAGGCTTACATTGATTTACTTGACAGCTTAGATATTCAAAATGGCGTTCTCGTTCATCCCAGTGCTTATAGTGTAGACCATGGTCTTTTGTTTGACTGTCTTGAAAAGAAAAAGTCCCTCAGAGGTGTCATGGTCATCAAACCCTCTAAGGATTTAAAGCTTGAAGCCCTTCATGCCAAAGGCATCAGAGCTGCACGCTTTAGTGCCAGGAGTGGGTCCAATACCAACTTTTTTGGAAGTGCTGATTTTAAAGACTATCAAGTTTTGTGTGGGGACCTCAGCTCCAATGGATTGCATGCAGAACTATGGACAGACTGCAAAATGTTACCGAGTTTAGAAAGTGCACTGATGCTCTCACCCGTCGATACTGTCATAGATCACATGGGGGGATTTGACGTCAATTTAGGTCTTGAGGATCCAGGGTTTCAATGCCTGCTGAGATTATTGGACAGTGGGAAAATTTGGCTTAAACTTTGTGCATATCGAAATCTTCTTCAAGTCCAGGATGTCGATTTAGGTCAATCGTTTCATGAAAAACTAATCCAAACCAATCCAGATCGATTGGTTTGGGGCACCGATTGGCCACATTTGAATATCCATCCGCCCCCTCAAACAAGAGCGCTTTTAGATCTTCTTTTACGCTGGACGCCAGACAAAGGCATTGTCGAGAGAATTTTAACGATCAATCCAACGCTTCTTTACCAATGAGTCCTTCATTCAACTCTTTTCGACGATCGCTTTTGTTTGGGACGCTACTTTTAGGTTTCAAAGACTGCGCTCTAAGTGCGCCACTCATCAAAAAAACCATTCGACTGATTGTCCCATTTCCACCAGGTGGTGCGACTGACATCATGGCCAGGGGAATTGCTCAAGGCTTGGCAAGCGAATTAGAGCAATCGGTGATTGTTGAAAACAAAGGCGGTGCAGGAGGGTCTATCGCAGCCGAATGGGTTGCACACGCCACTCCCGACGGGACAACGCTGCTGTTTACAACCATGGGGATCATGTCAATCAACCCAAGCTTGTACCCCAAGCTCAAGTACGATCCCATCAAAGATTACACGGCCATCTCACTGACTCACCTGACACCAAGGGTCGTGGTCGTGAACTCAGCTCTACCCATCAAAACCGTCCCAGATCTCATCGCTTACGCACAAAGGAATCCTGGGCAATTAACCTATGGATCCGCAGGCAACGGCAGCTCAAGCCATTTATCGGGTGCTTTGTTTGAAAATCTAGCAAAAATAGATCTTCTTCACATTCCTTACAAAGGCAGTGCGCTCTTGCTAATAGATTTACTCGCTGGACGTGTCAATATGGCATTTGATGCGTATGCGGTTTACGAAGAACACATCAAATCAGGCAAACTAAGACTCATTGCAATTACATCAAAAAAACGCATGCCTTGGCTACCCAATACCCCCACTGTGTCTGAATCAGGCTTACCTAGTTATGAAGTTGCCAATTGGCTTGGCGTTGTTGCACCCAATGGTCTACCAAGCGACATTGCCAAATCCATCCATACAGCTTTGGTCAAAATAATGAACTCCAATTCGCTGAAACAACAACTTTTCGAGCTCGGTATTGAACCAACAAGCTCAACGCCGGAAGAATTCACTTCAATCATTCAATCTGAGAATATTAAATGGGCAGAAATTATTAAAAAAATGAATGTCCGTATAGACTAAGCTTTTGATGAATACTTGAGCTTAATGGGTCTTTCAACCTTGACCCAATCGGCTTTGACAGCAGTCCACAATTGAGTAGCACCTGGCCGGGCAGAAAACCCGACTTGAATCAAGTCACCTCATCCCATATAAGCTACTCATTAAACCCTTTAAACAATGAAACGCTAGCCTTCAACAGGTTCAGTCAATTTGACAGATGGCCGCTCTTGAATGACTTGATACCATTTGGACAAATGAGGTGCAACACTTCTCCACTTGAGCGCATCAAAACGATAATCCAAATACCCTAGCGCACACACGATTGAAACTATTCCTATCGTAAATTTAGAAGTGTTGATTTCAGATGTCTCGTTTTCCAAAAGTTTAAGCGTAGCTAAAACCTTGATCTCGAAAGCTTTCATCAAGGACTCAAGAGGTACTTCTCGCTCCCTTTCATTTCTCCATAAAATGAGCGCATCCAATAAACCATCACCGTATGCATGCCAACGCAAAGCGTTCCACTTCTCCACACCCAAGGTCGGGAAAAAATCGCCTTCGTAAAGATCGTTCAAAAACTCACAAATCACCACCGAGTCAAACAAGGACTTTCCTGAATTCAATACCAGTGTTGGAATTTTTGAAAGAGGGTTATCGATCATCAAGGATTGATTAGGTTGAGTCATAGCGGCTACAGACCTTACCAACTCAATGTCTGTTTGAGCCTTAAGCTCCTCAATGAAAATCATGACTTTGCGGACATAAGGGGACTTGGGTGACCAATGTAATTTCATATGTAACTCGATGAGGTTTAATGGCCTACAAAATTTGCTTTTCTCTTTTCTTTAAAGGCATTTTGAGCCTCTTTGGCATCGTGAGTTTTTGAAATCTGAGATGTCATATCTTGCTCATATCGATAACCATCTCTCAAGCTTAATTCCTCAACCACATTCAACGTATGCTTGATCATTCTAGTGGATACGGGACTTTTTTCAGCAATGGACCTGGCCAATTCAAAGGCTTTTTCCATCAACTCCTCTTGCGAAACACAAAACTCAATCACCCCGAGTCGAAACAGCTCTTTTGCATCCACTCTGTAACCCGTGAGTGCCATTCTTCTTAGCCTTGAGTGGCTGAATAATCTTTCTGCGTGTTTACATCCCCCTAAAAGCCCGACGTCGACCTCTGGCAAGCCGACTGTGGCATTTTCTGAAGCGAGTAAAATATCAGCTGAGGCGATCATGGCCATGCCAGAGCCCAAGGCCGCTCCATTGATTGCAGCTATCACAGGCTTGACGCACTCACGAATGGCATGAAAGCATTCTCTAGTTCGCCTAGAGTGCGCAACAAGGTCCCCTGGGCCTTTGATGTTGTCTGCTCGCCCTTTGAGATCTGCCCCTGCGCAAAAAACTTTGCCCTTGGCGGTCAAGATCACCACACGAACCTCATCCATCTCAGAAATCTGGTCCAATGCGCTGGTGAGCTCATCATTCAAGTTCCGAGTTAAGGCATTGACAGGCGGGCTGTTCATTGTAAGCACAGCAATATGTTTTGCGATGGATACTTCCAACTCTTTGAATTCAAACATTTCTTGACCTTATCTTTAAAACACTTAATTTACTCAAACACACACCCATCTTTCAACTTTTGAAGTTCACCATCAAACAAACCAAGACCATTTAAAAATTCTGGCAGCGTAATGCCCTATAAGAGGCGCAGCTTGATCCACTTTGACAATGGCATTTTAAAAGTGAAATGGCCTCATCCCTTGCGCAACCTATCCCAACAAAGGGGGGATCCAACTCACTGACCATTTGGCGATGAATGATCTGAGGATCATTCAATACCGTTAAAGGATCACATCAACTCAATGGCTTGCACACTATTTCTTTGGGATTGAATTAAAAGGATCTCTCCAAACCTAAAACGTGCTGAGCAATAAAGGAAAGAATCATGTTGGTGGAAACGGGTGCAATTTGATACAAACGAGTTTCTCGCCACTTTCTCTCTAACTCATATTCTTTGGCAAATGAAAATCCACCCAATGTTTGCATCGCGACATCGGCCGTTCTGAACGCGGCCTCTGAGGCAACCAACTTTGCAATATTCGCAGCCTCAGCACATTCTTGATTTGCATCAAACAAAGCTGCCGCCTTGCGACACATCGTATCCGCAACTTCTAACTCCACATGCGCCCTTGCCAATGGGAACTGAACGCCTTGATTTTTTCCAATGGTGCGACCAAAAACAGTTCGATTGTTTGCGTAATTGACTGCATGATTCAAACACCAGCGCCCGTCTCCTACGGCCTCGGTACCCACCAAAATACGCTCAGCATTCATGCCATCTAAAATATACTTAAAGCCTTTTCCCTCTTCACCGATTAAATTTTCAACTGGAACACGCAGTTGATCAAAAAAGACCTCTGTCGCACCGTGATTGATCATGGCATCAATCGGTCGAATTTCTACACCATGGCCTAAACTCTTTTTTAAATCCACAATAAATACCGACAAACCTTCTGTTTTTTTCTTCACAGCACTTAGTGGTGTTGTTCGAGCCAATAAAAGCATCAAGTCAGAATGAAGCGCACGAGATGTCCAAACCTTTTGCCCATTGACCTCGTAGCAGTCCCCCTTTTTGACTGCAGTTGTCTTCAAACTTGTTGTATCTGACCCTGAAGTAGGCTCAGTCACACCAAAGGCTTGAAGTCGCAACTCTCCACTCGCAATTTTTGGTAAATAGTGACTTTTTTGTGTTTGATTGCCATGTCTAAGCAAAGTTCCCATGATGTACATCTGCGCATGCCCAGGACTTGCAACGCATCCACTCGCATTGATTTCTTCCAAAATGACCGCTGCGGCTCTGATGGGCAATCCAGAACCCCCGTACTCCTCAGGAATCAATGAGGCCAAAAAACCCGCTTTCGTCAATGCTTCAATAAAAGCCGTTGGGTAATTTGAATCACGCTCAAGCTCTCGCCAGTAGCTACCTGGAAACTGTGCACATATGCGCTTGACTGCATCTCTGAGTTCTGGGTAGTCACGTCCCAAGGACATGGAGACATCATAATCATTCTCTTTTAGGATGGACATTTTTTTCTTAAGAAATAGAGTTGGTAAAAAGTGATCTGACACTTTTTAAATCTTGGAAATGACTGAGTTTTTCATACAAGGTATTGGCATATTCAGTTTCATCTTTTAAGCCACCATACGCCCAACAGTCAAGAAATTTTTGCTTCAAAGCTTCATTTGAAACAGGCAAAAAAGCATTGCCTCTAGAAAATCGAATGTCTCCAGAGTCAATTTCTTGACCATTCTTTAAGTAGATGATCACACGATCGTTGATTGAAAATGCGGGATCAATTGGACACTTTGTATCAATCACTTCAACTTTCACACGCTTCATCAGTTCTTGAACAGCGTCTTGTTTGACAAACTCGTCGCTAAGCTCCGACAAACCCACCTTTCCCACCAATAAAGCACTGGCCACAGAAAACTCCAAACTGAATTTGGCTTCAAGTCCATTTTGGGGCAGGTGATTTCTTAACATCGAGGCTTGAGCGGGACCAATAAAAGCTTGCACCTTCAATACATCGGAATACTTGAATGCCTGAGAAGTCATCTCATCCAAAACACCGTCAATCACACGGTGGGCTGAATAACACATGGGATACTGCTTAATCGAAAGTCTAGCGTTTGTAATTCTTGTTGAATTCAAACACTTCGCAGCGCTGAGCGTATCGACGTTCCCCTTAGGAGAGATGGCATTTAAAAAACCTGCCTTGGACTCAAACACAGCACTCGAAGCCTCCATGCCACTCTTGGCCAAATTAACCGCCTCAATGGCATTGAACACCGCCCTACCCGCTTGCATAGGTTTGGACATGGATCCAAAATTGGCCGTGAGACCTGAGGCCATGCTAGCTGCCAGAGAAATAGCATGTGTGGCCTGAATTGGATTCAATTGATACAAATGAGCCACGGCAGCTGCACAAGCTACGGTTCCTAAGACCGCGGTTGGATGCCACCCCTTCAAATGGTATTGATCCGTTTCTCTGCTGATCAACTCGGCCCAGACTTCATAGCCCACCCAATAAGCCTCGAGCACTTTTTCACCAGAAGCATCCAAGGCATGCCCCACAGCCCAAACCGCTGGGCCAAGCACCACACTGGGGTGCCCAGACAGCGCCACATCATCGTAGTCCAGAGCATGCCCCAAGCTTGCGTTTAAAAATCCAGCATGTTGAGTGTTTAAATAAGTTTTATACACTGGTACAGGTGCGAACAATGCATGGTTCACCTTTTCTGCAATAGCGTCATTGTTCATCACGCCAGACTCTTGAAAGTTTTTAAACAACAAATCCGCAACGGGCTCCTTGATGGCAGCGAACATGGTTGCCACGGTATCGGTCATGCCCATTTTGATGATTTCAAAAGCCTCTTTTCTCAAGCCGATCAGGGCATCATCGCCTGGCCTTGCTTCCTTGTCACAGAAAAAAGGCCTGCTGATGAATTGTCCCAGCTCGTTTGATAATCCCAATTGAGTCATACATTCATTCCAATCTTAATCGTTCTAGTTGAGTGGTCCGTTGGTTGCAGGATGGAGGGGTTCATTGATGCTTTGAACCCAACCATTTTTCACCGTTCTCTCCCAATTTAGGGGGGGCTGCATAGGAAGTCGGGCGCGAGCCATTGAAACTCAAAGGCAGCCCCAAAAATCGCATTCCCGTATTGGGCACAGATTGAATTAATCCCAGGGCTTGGGTTTGCTCGTGCTCAAGCATCTGAGCTAGATTTTGTATGGGCGCGCAAGGCACCCCTTTGGCCTCAAGTTCCATCTGCCATTGCGCTGATGTCTTGGTCAATAAAATAGAATCCATCATCGAGTACAGCTCTTGGCTGTGTTTGACCCGATCGGGATTTGTCAAGAACCTGGGATCCTTTGCCCATTGAGGATGACCCAGCACTTGGGACAATGAGCGAAATAAATCATCGCTTCCTGCAGCAATCACCAATTCTCCATCAGAGGCTTGATAGGCCTTGTAGGGCACAATACCGGGCGCACCCGAACCTTGCTTTGGACTCAACTCGCCGCTGGCCAAAAATTGGGCCGCAAGCAAGGAAACCCATTGCGTGGCTGTCTCATACAAGGACACATCAATGCACTGACCCATGCCCGTGTCTCGCTTATTCAAAAGCGCGCTTAATATTCCAATCACAGACCACATCCCAGTGCCCATGTCAACGATGGATGCCCCAACGCGAACCGAAGGCCTGCCCTCTTCCCCCGTGGTGCTCATGATGCCTCCAAAAGCTTGCATCAAAGGATCATAGCCAGGCTTGGACTTCATGGGACCGACTTGACCAAAAGCACCCAAATTACAATAAATCAAGGACGGTTTGAGAGACAACAAGGTTTTTGCATCAAGCCCCAACTCCTCCACATGACCGGGACGTAAATTTTGTAAAACTATATCCGCTTGGCTCACAATCAGATCAATCAAAGCTTGCCTCTGGCTCTGATCTCTCAGATCACAAACCACCGACTCTTTGTTGCGATTGAGCGCTTGGAAAAAAGCGGATGCGCCCTCCCAAAATGGAGGCCCCCAGCGCCTGGCATCATCGCCTTGGGGTTTTTCAATCTTGAGGACTCGAGCGCCAAGCTCAGACAGTATTTGAGCTGCATAAGGTGCAGCCACACTGCTGCCCAATTCGATCACCAAAAGATTTTTAAAGGCATTTGAAAACATAGGGGAGGACGTCATGGGATCGATTAAAGACGGGCTTTGTTCTTCAGGACTTTGAGGACTTTGAGGGCTTTGAGGCCATGTTGAGCCTCAAAAATTGATAGGCTTTCTAGCAAGCGTTTCATTCTATGGGCCTGCAAAGGCATGTCAATGGGAAATCTACTCAGCTCAGAGCCTTTCGCTTGATGATCTAATTGTGTCACCATTCTCACCATTCCCACCTTTCTAGCCATCTACTTCTTGAGGCACCCATCATGTCAAAGCACATTGAAAATTCTCATATTCACACACCCTCCCTAGGCGAGGAGCTCGATCGGCGCCAATACCTCAAAACACAGGCCCTTTTCGCTTTGGCAAGCACTGCCGTCCTCCATTCACCCCTGACTTTTGCTGCGGACGCACCCAAAAACAATTACCCGACTCGTCCGATCAAAATAATCGTGCCTTGGCCTCCTGGGCAAGCAACCGATCTGGCCGCAAGGGTCATGAGCCAAGAAATGTCCAAATTCATTGGCGCTCAAATCATCATTGACAACAAGGCTGGTGCTGGTGGCGGCATTGGCACAGATGCAGTCGCAAAATCAATCCCTGATGGATACACCATATTGGCAGGCTCAAGTGGCCCGGTGACAGTCAGTCCCTTATTACAAAAGACGCCCTATGATGTTGAAAAAGAGCTGATCCCAGTGGCCATGCTTGGCCTCTCACCCTATGTGCTGGTGACCGCCATGAACTTCCCGGCCAAAGACATCAGGGAATTGGTAGAGTTGTTCAAATCCAGCCCCGGCAAATACACCTTTGCCACATCTGGCACCGGCGCAACCGCCCACCTGATCACCGAGGCATTCAACGCGGCCCTTGGGATTCAAGGCGTTCATATCCCCTACAAGGGGTCGGTACCCGCGCTCACCGATGTGGTGAGCGGACAAGTGCATTACTGCATAGAAACTGCTGCATCCGTGATGCCATTGGTCAGAGGCGCCAAACTCAAACCCTATGGTGTCTCTCTAGAAAAGGGCAGCGTCGTCACGCCGGGCATCCCTTCCATGTCAAGCACCTTGGATTTGCCAGGATTTGACATGGGTGCTTGGCTAGGCCTCATGGTCCCCGCGGGTACACCCAAAGACGTCATCGAGAAAATCTCTATCGCCACTGAAAAAGCCATGTCCTCTGCAGAAGTCAGACAAGCCTTCAACACCATTGCGCTAGAAATAGACTACCGCCGCAGCGATGAATTCATCAAATACCTCAAGAACATCCGGTCTGCTTTTGCTGATGTGATCAAGAAAAACAACATCAAATCGAAAGCTAGTTTTTTTGGGCTCAAAGAGCTTGAACCGTGGGGTTTGGCCCATCCAAAAAAAACAAAGTGGGACAAGACCATTTCACGTACTTTTTTGCGCCTGATCTTTCCTTGAGGGTTTCGAGGCAAGGCCTTGAAATCCAATGTGATTCTGGGTTGCTTGTGTTTAGATAAAGAGGACAGTCGCCTGGAGGGCTCCTCTGTCCAAGCGGCCTTTGCACCTTCAGCCACGGCAATGATCCCCTCTGCCCAATACTCTGAGGACAAAGAGGTGATGCAAACACAATCCCACTGAGCGGCACCGACCAATTGCAGTTCAATTTCAACTGGATTGACCCGCTATCCACCTGTTTTAATCACGTCGGCA
>Ga0209086_10000876_pt1 | contig 24741 bp, 10 predicted proteins | sample M_130207_XF_Meta_FD_187312 | JGI IMG/M metagenome (GOLD analysis project Ga0209086, IMG submission 187312) | Freshwater microbial communities from Lake Montjoie, Canada to study carbon cycling - M_130207_XF_MetaG (SPAdes) (version 2) | ecosystem: Environmental > Aquatic > Freshwater > Lake... | reverse complement strand
TTTCATTCAACACGCCGCCGGATTTGACCAGCGCCTTCCAATCCCGGGCGCCGAGCTTGTCCTGCTTGAGCGGACGCCAGGCATCGCCGCCGCCGTCGAGGATGCCGTCGCCGGTGATGGCGATGTCCTCCAGGTTTTGTCCGGAGAGGGGCGAGGTGGAATCGACCTCCTTCTCGCCCTTCAAATCGATGACCGTGAGCGGGTACAATCTGTAATCGCGGGAGAATTGGATAAGAGCGCCCCGCTCCAGATGCAGTTCCGTGCGGCTGCGAAACTGGAGGGGCCCGGTCAGCCAGAGACCCGGCGGGACGACCAGCCGGCCGCCGCCCCGGGCATCCAGGAGTGCAAACGCCTTTTCAAAGGCGGCGGTGTTGAGCGTCCGTCCGTCGCCGATGCCGCCGCACTCGGTCAGCCGCACAACCGTTGCAGGAATCGCGGGTGTGGCCACGGCTGGAAGAGAGGGCGGCCCGCCCTGGGCGGACAGACACGCAGCCAGCAATCCGAGAAGGATGGGGGGCAGAAAAATTCGAAAATTCATGAGGACGGATATTTTATCAGCGACGAGAGAGGATATAAATTGATTTTTTGGCATAGTGGTAAAGAAATCCAACCGGACTTTAGGGCGGAGTCACCAAAACCTGCGCGTGGGTAGAATCCAGCGGGTTCACGCCGGTGGGCGTGCGGATGTGGGAATCCACCATCCGGACGTTTTGGGCGTAATAGATGCCGAGGGATTTATCGGCCGTGAGGGTCACCTGCTGCAACAGCACGTTGGTAACAGCCATTTCCGGCAGTCCCCAGATCAGCCCCGCCCGCCGGCCGGGCTGCGCCATGGCCGTAACGTTGCTGAACAGAATATCGCGGTAGATCGGGGTCTTTTCCGTCACCTCGCGGCGGGGATAGGTGGCGGCGATGGCCGGCGTGAGATTGTTCAGAGCCCGGTATTCCCGGTTGGTGGCCATGTAGGCGGCATAGATCAGGATGGGACACCCCACATGGGTCATGCGCAGGTCCCGGTAGGAGAGCTGCTGCAGGAGGCCGCCGCGGCCGCGGTCCGATTTGATGCGGATTCCGGAGTCCGTGTTGTTAAAGGTGCAATGAATCACCGTGAAGTTGGAGACACCCCCGGAGGTGGGACTGCCAATAGAAACACCATGACCATAGCCATAGGTGCAGTTGGTGATGAGCACATCGGAAGTGCCCCCGCCGCAGGTGTAATTGTCATCCCCCACGCTCACGTCACAGTCTTGGATCAGGATGCGCTTTCCGGTGACATCGCAGGCGTCCGTGTTATGGCTGGGATTGACCGGATCGGTGGAAGAATTGGCGCGGATGGTGACACGGCGAACGGTGACATCTGTGGACTTCCCACTGACAGCAATATGAAACATCGGTGAATTGCTCAAGGTGATGCCGTCGATCAAAACCCGCTCGCACGAAGAAAATGAAATCATTCGCGGCCGTCTGGCGTCCTTGGTCTTGGCGTAAGGCCACCATGGACTCCCCTGCCCGTCAATCGCTCCGGAACCGCTGAGGGCGATGTCGCGGAGATCCTTGCCACTGATGAAGTTCTCCGGATCCGCAGTGCCGCCGGGATACTGGCCGAGCGGCAGCATTCGCAACGTCCCGTCTATGCGCAGGCGGACCTGACTGGCCATCCGGAGCGGGCCGCTCAGGAAAATTCCCGCAGGCAACTCGACCGTGCCGCCGCCGGCGCGGGCCGCCGCGTTAATCGCCGCCTGAATCGCCGCCGTGTTGGTCGTCACGCCGTCCCCGATTGCACGGTAGTCCGAGACGGGATAAACCTTGTCGGGAATGGCGGGTAATGCAGGAGTGACCCACGGCTGGGCCTCCATGGACCCACCCCATACCAGAAAGCTTGCGGCGATGAGATGACGAATGGTTCTCATGATTTCAATTCAGGGTTGCGCCGGATTCCAGGCATCGCTCCCGCTCAGGACGGAGGCGACGGTGATTTGATCCGCTTCAGCCGCGGTCAACTGTCTTGACCAGGGGACGCGGGCTCCGGGATTGGCTCCGGGACCGGTGCTGCGGTATTCGGCGTAGCGGACAGTGAGTTCATTGGTCGGATTGCGCCAATTATCCCATCCGGCGGGTTTGATATGCCCTCCCATCTCGCAGTTCAAGTAGGCTACGCTGGCAAACGGCCGCCATGGCCGACCCAGATCCGCCGTTGGGCTTTTGGCATGCTGCGCCACGCCGGCGTTCGTCGAGTTGGCCCAGGGAACAGGATCTCCCGTGAGCCTGCAATTCATGAAAACGAATCCGAACGGATGATCCTGCGGCGTGCTGGCGGCGGTGATGTGGCCGCCGTTCCGGCTGTGGATTTCGCAGCGATCAAACACCGCTGCCGCCGATCCATAGATGAAATCCACCCTGCCCTCCAGATAACAGTTGGTGAAATACTGGCGCCCGCTGTTGATCATCAGGGTGTCCTGCCAGCCCAGCATCCGGCAATGCCGGAACACCGCCCGGTCGCCATCCACACGCAGGGCCAGCGCCTGCCCATGGTCGCCCGAGGTGTTTCGGAAGGTAATATTCTCCGCGCGAAAATCATCGGCCAGCACGATGACCCCCGTGCCTTTGAAACTCCGATCCGTGCCGGCATTGGTTTCCTGCACATTCAATCCATAGGTGAGGAGGGTGTTCTCCAACTCCTCGCCCATCAGCCGCACGTTGCGCTTATTTTTCGGAATGAGGATCTGTCCCTCATAGATGCCGGGCTTGAGCAGGATGGTGAAGGGACGGGCGCCGTTTTCGGGCGCGGCAGCCACCGCCTCCTGAACGGTCACATGGGTGCCAGACCCGTCCGCGGAAACCACGGCGTCATATCGGAACTCGGTAGTGACGGGATTCCCGCGCGCCGGCGCGTCGCGCAGCACCGGCGCCAGCTCCGGCGCGGCCCGGCGCAACTCCTCCACCACCAGCCGGGCAAAAAGGACATGTCCGGCCGCATTCAAATGCGTGCCGTCATAACTTGCCTTCCCCTCGCTGTTGGTTTTTAGGGGGCTGAACTCCAGGCATTTCTCAGGCCCGAGCGCCTCGCACAGCTCGATGCTGCGCGCCTGCAAATCCACCAGAGGCACATTTTGGGCGGCGGCGATCTTCCGGACCTCTTGCGCGTAAGGCGCCAGGCTGGATTTGATTTTCCAGGGGTGCTCCTTGTCCCACTGACGGCGGGTGAGCGGCGTGACCAGCACCGGTATGGCCCCGATGGCCCGGGCTTCCTCAACGTAACTGACCATGTTGCTGACGAAGGTGGGCATGTCGGTGGAGCGCCCCGGCTTGCCCGGCTCATTGTTGTGCCCGAACTGGATGAGATAATAATCCCCCTTCAATGCCAGCGCATTGGTCCAGCGCCCCTCGCGCCGGAAACTTTCCGAGCTGCGGCCGCCCTGAGAGGTGTTGACGCACTCGGCGTTGGTGTTCAGGAATTGCTTGAACCCCAGCCCCCAGCCGGCGTTGTCGGTGACCGTGGAATCGCCCACCAGGACGATGCGAATTGGGTGATCTGCCGACCGGCCGGCAGGTTGGGCGGACAATCGTTCCGCCCCAACTGCGCCTGACGTGCTGCCAATCAAGACAGCGACCAGCAACAACCGAAGGAGTGCAAAGGTGAGTTTCATATATCAATAATCAGCGTTTTGGGGGCAAATATCTTTTTTGAAATCTTTTGTTACGGTTCAAAGATCATGTCAGAGACGTTGTTTATTGTGAACACGCTGGGATCGGCGAGCAACTCTGCGTCCAACAGCGTTCCGTTGATCCGAACGTTCTTGAAAGTCCAATATTTGAATTGCGTGTCAGCGTCGCCCACCAGCTTGTTGGGCCAGCCCCAAGTATTCGCGTGCTGGTAGTTCACGTTCTCAAAGCGCAGCCCTCGCCAATCGCCGACTTTGTTTTCGTTTTCTGGCGGATAAGACCCAAGGAAAGAGAGCAGCATCTTCTGGGGCCTAGGATCGGAAACCGTAAGATTGCGAAAGATGAGGTGCTGGGCCGTGTTCTCGGTTCCGTCCGCATAGGGGGCGTTAGCTCCCTGCGATTGGGCGATGATACCGTTCCGATCGGCCCCCGCGGTTCCGGTGGTGGCAAAAACGGCGCGGGCATAGAGCACGTCACACTCTTCGACGACCAGATGCTCAGGCAAGCTGGCAGGATAGGCTCGTCCCCGGTCACTGTTGATAAAGCTCCCACGAAACGGATGGCCATTCACATCAGTCCAGTAGGTGGTGCGGCGTATCGCCATCCCTCGGAGGTAAGTCCCGTCATCCTGATGCCGGATGAAACAATCCTCGATACAACTATTCCCCTGCGCCGTCATCCCGTCATTGTTGACCCGCCAAGAGATGGACTTGCACCACTTGACATAGTTGGGCGCGTAGGCCCGGCCGTTGTCGGCAATCAATGCAACGGTGTGGGCGGGCGGATTCGCCAGGGTCAGGCCTTCAAAGACCACATTTTCCGATTTATCACAGGATAACATCCGAAGAAATTTTCCATCCACCGAGTTCGGGATGGCAAAATCTTTGTAATGCGGAATCTTCGCCCCGCTGAGGGTTCCGTGACCGTAAATCCGGATGTTCTGGCTCAAAACATTATCCACCCCGTCGCAGAAATTGCCGAAGACAATGGCGTCACCCGGAATGTAATAACTCTTGCCGCTGAGCGGTCTGATCCGGTCGCAATCCATCCACTCTCGTTCGTTGCCATTGGCATCCACGGATAACTTGTGAACACCCGAAGCGAAATAGAGAACGGACTCGGTAAAGTTCGTCGGGGGTTTCTGACCCGGCTGCACAACACGGACATTGGCGGTGTCGTTGGTATCCGGCTTGTCATCGATGAACGGGTTCGCAAAAATGGTCACAGCATGAGTGGCGTTGCTCTCGTATCGAAATGGAAAGGCCGCTTCGCCCCAACCCGTCGGCTGGCTTCTCGGCGCATCCCGACCGTCCATCTGCCTGTCAATATCCACGGCGATCAACGCCGGATTGCTCAGGGTGACATAGACATCGCCGTTGATGATCCGGCAGGAATCCACCTTGCGGGCCGGATAAGCGACGGCATGGGTGATGGAACCTTTAGGAGCCTGGCTCACAATGCCTAGACTGCTCATCTCCGCCGGTGTGCGCCGATGGATCTTGATGACAACGGGTGTGTGCGGATCGAGTTCAAAATTGCAATACGTGTGAGACCAGCCCCCGAAGTATTCATCAAAGTAGGCCGAAGCGTTGGTCGGGTCGTAATCCTTGCACCGGGTAAAAAATGCGAAGGGCGTCTCCCAGTTTGTGGCCAGCGCAAAGTTCGTGTGGTTCAGTAGGCTGATCTTTTGCACGCCGTAGGTGTAGTAAGGCGACTCCGTCCATTGATTCTTTGTCAACTGCCCCCAATTGTTCGTCATCGCAAAACCCGACACAGGAGGATACACGTGCAAACGACCCCGAGCTTTACTCGCTGCCAGGCGGGTAAATAGCCGCTGCTCGGTGCGACCATTCACCAGTTGCACGCCAAACCGGCCGCCTCCCTTGGGGGTGACCTTGCCGACCACAATCTCCGGGTGATCAGTCTGCCAGTTTCCATTGGTGTAAAGCAGAGCGACTGGTAGCCATGGCGCACTGGTCAGGCTGGTGGTAACAAGCAGTTGGGTCACCAGCCCGGATTCTGCAAGAACCCGAAGTTGAAAATCAACGGCGGGAGCATTTTTTTTCCTGATTGGATCCATCGGCAACGGGTCCTGGGATAACCGATGCGTCCCGCTCACATATTCAAGAAGCGCGGGAACACTATCCAGATCCTCATCGGTGACCGGGGAGTTCCCCAAATCAGGAAGCTCTCGCCAAATAAAAAATCGTTTCGTCTTGAAAAGATCGCCTGCCGGATTGCCAAAAAAAATAAGGTAAAGGTCCTTGATCCCGCTGACCGACGGGGAGAGTACGCAATCGAAATCCTGATAATGCACCCCGCTGCCAGTGTGACGGACCGCCACGGTCCCCACCAGCGAACCGGTCGGGGAACCTAGGCGCAGTTCAATTTTCCTGCCAGCCTCCGGCGTGGCGGCTTCGATAGAGAACCGGTTGGCGGCTTCGCCAAAATTGAAGTTCGTGAAAGCCACCCAAGAATGGTCAGCGATGGATTGGAGCACCTCGCCATTGACCTGAATCGGCGCGCGCCCCAGAGCCGATTTCAAATCGAACGAGACGGAACGGAACGAAACGCCAACCGCCTTGGGAACGACACTGGCGGGGCCGCTCAACAAAAAGCTACGGATATCGAACAGATAACCGCTGCCGCCGCCGAGAAACTTCAGGAAGAGATCATTGGTTCCGCTGGGCGCTGGTGACAGCGCGGCAGACCGCCATTGAAAGTTGGTATTCGACCCGCTATTGACCACCGTCATGGAACTGATCCGCGTGCCATTCGTTGCGCCAAGCCGGACTTCAATCGTGCCTCCGGAGCTGTTGGCCGCAGTCTCGATGACGAAAGCGGTCGCACCGGTTCCGCAATCGAATCCGGCATAACGCACCCAGGAGCCGTTCTTGATGTAGCCGACTCGCCCACCAGACATCGGGCGAACTAGATTGTTGTCGCCCGGGGCAATCTCGTCATCAAAATCGGACGCGTTGACGGGAGTATTAACCGAAAACCCGGCCTGCAAAATCTGGCCGCCTTGAAAGCTGATCCAAATCAAAGCTAAGAGGATTCTCGGTTTCGTATGATTTCTCATGATTCCCCAGCGATTGTTGCCGTCGGCCAATTGCTCATATTCAATTTGCCTAAGGATAGACCAGACGAAAAAAAACGCTGCTGTTAAACGGGCTGATGGGAATGCTAACACGGTTGGTCAGGGCCGAACTGACGATGGTGGACCAGTTCGTGCCGAGTCCGATCCCCTCTGAATTGGTCTGCGATTCCAAGCGCCAGCCGGTATGGTCGGCCGGCCAGGAAAGCTGGAGCTGATTAGCTGTCACGGTGACGACAATGTTGGTCGGCGCCGTGTTTACCGACGAAACCACCGCAAGGGTGCCGTCGAGCGCGAGCTTGTTGGTCCACACTAGATTTCCGGCCAATGGCGGCAGCGTGGTGCCAGCGAAATAATTAGCATAGCTATCGGCACCGTATAATTTGAAGCTGTCGCCCGACGCCAGCGTTCCTGACAGATTCGTCACGACTAATTGTCCGCCGTAGTTCACACGGGCCATGCCCGCGATCAAATCATTGGTATGCGTCGCGGCATTGATCTCCATGAAATTGGTGCTGCCAGCTTGAAGCGTCACAACGTTGGTGATGACGAGCGTGCCGATGGAGAATCCGGGGGCAACCTGCGCACCAGCGGCAGCGGTCAGACTGCCGCGCACGGTCCCGCTGCCACTGAGCGATCTCCCCGCAAGCAGGGTCTGCGTGCCGTCCAAGCGGGCGGACACATCCAGGACGGCATTGTTGCTCAGGATAATTTGCGGGCTGTTGGTCAACACTCCGCCCGCACCCAGGGCGAGAACACCTTCCGCAATCAACGTGTTGCCCTTAAAATTATTCGTGGCGTTCAACTGCAACCTGCCGGAACCCAGTTTGACCAGACTGCCGGGACCGGAGTTACCGATGCGATTGGCAAGCGTGACATTGTTTGCTCCCACGTCGAACGACGCGCCGTTAGACTGGATGGTGACGGTGCGCAGCGAGATGTCCGCAGTGTTGCCCGCCGCCCAGCGCAGGCCGCCGCCGTTAAATTCAATCCTGTCCCCGTTACCGATGCTGCCGGGCTGGTTGGTGTCCAGCGACCTGAACTGGAGCTGCCCTCCGTCGAGCTTGAGCCAGCCGGTAAAGGAATTGGTACCATTCAAGGTCAGCAATCCAGGCCCCTGCTTGATCAGACAATACTCAGAAAAATAGGTGGGGCTGTTGGTCCCGGTAAGATTTCCGTTGATGGCGAGAGAGCCCAAAGGCGAGCTGACATTCACATAGCGGTTGCTCGGGTAATGAAACAAGCCGTGAATGAAGTCCAGATTGGCATTGATGGCCTGGGCCGCCGGGCTGTCGTCGGTGATGGCCCCGCCAAAATTAAGGAGGTTGCCGCCCAGCACGAACGCTCCGGCATTGTTGCTGAAGATGAGGCTGTCGAATTCCGCCCCAGCGGTGAGATTATTGGTCGGTGACAAACGCGAGCTGCCGGCGAAGACCAGCGTATCCCAGTATTTTGGGATTTCATTCCAGGCCCAATTGCCGGTCGTGGCCAGATAGTTATTCGCTCCGCCGCCATCCCAGACCTTCGGCGGAACGGTCAACAGATCCGGCCCCGAGGCCCCTGCCCCGGCCGTCACGAGGGCGGGAACATCCGCCGCATTATCGAGCAAATAGCCATAGGGCGGCGTAAAGACCGTGTCATTCCCGTCATCTATCGATCCGGTGCAGCCCGGATAAAGGTTACCGCTGGACTGGATTAACTCATCCGGGTTGCCGCTGTTTTTATAGAGAGGATTAGAGACGCCGGAATAGTAATTATTTTGAGAAAGTATTTGCGTATCGACGCGCGCCAGCGAGGCATAGGAGTTATTCGTGCAATTCCAATAATTATTGTAGTAGTGCAACCGGCCGTAGCTGGAAGACGCCTGGCGCTGATCGCAACGGGTGCTCCACCAATTGTGATGGAATGTGTAGTAGCCATAGGTAACCGTGTGAGCGGTGGTGTTGGTGTACCCATCGGAAATGGATGTGAAGCGGTGCTCCAGTTGATTGGTGTAAAAAAATTTACACCACGAGACGGTGATGTATTGCGAGCCGTTATTCATGTCCACACAGCCGTCGCCACAATCGTAAAACGTGCAATGGTCCACCCAAACGTTGGTGGCGCCCCAAATAGTGAACCCATCCGCACCCGGACAGGAAATGCGCAGATTTTGAAGGATGACATTGGTGGCGTTTTTGGAATTGGAAATGTTGAGATTGCCCAGAAGCATGGCGTTTGTGCTCAGGCCGACGATGGTTTTGTTGGCGGTGGTGAACGCCCGCCCGTCACCGGTACCCTCGCCGATGCTGAGGACGCCCTGCACCTGGATGATCCGGGGTCCGGCAATATTGATCTGCGTGTTGAAGTCCGTGCCATTGGTGACCGTCACCACGGGCCCCCCCGCGCCGCCGGTCGTGGCGCCATTGACCATCGCAAAGCCGTTCGCGCCGGTCAGATTGAACGTCGCATTGCTACTGGTGACGCTGCCGACGCTGTTGGAAACCACCACGCTGTAGGTGCCGATATCCGTGACCTGCGCATTGGTCAGCGTGAAGGAGGTGTTGGTCGCACCGGAAATAGCAAAGCCATTTTTTCGCCACTGAAACACCGGCGCGGGAACGCCGGAGGCCACAACCGCAAACGTCGCATTCGATCCATAGGCGGCCGCGATATTGGCTGGCGGCGTTGTGATGAGCGGCGCGCTGAATCCATTGGCCGTGAGCGTGGCATTGCTACTGATGACCGCACCGGCGCTGTTGGAAACAATGACCGCATAGGCGCCGACATCAGCCATCGTCACGCTGGCAATCGTCAGGGTGGCGTTGGTCTGGCTCAGGAGATTGGTCCCGGCGTGCTGCCATTGATAGGTCGGCGCAGGCAGACCCATCCCCGTCACGCTGAAACGGGCGCTACCTGCGGCGTTGACGGTCAGATTGGTCGGCTGGGAGAGAATCACCGGAACATACGCGGGCCGCCAAGTGCCGAGACTGAAATAGGCGTTGCCAAAAATCGCATCCAACGTGTAGTCCGCCGGATTGATCGTCAGGGCAACGCGGTTATTGGTGCCAGTGGGAGGAGAGAGCAGTGCATTGGTCGGATTCAGCGCCGGGTTGTTCGTGTAATCCGGATCTATGGTGTTCAACCAGTAAGCGCCCGCATTCTGACGACCCGCAACCGACGATGCGCCAGCGCCGGTGCTGCCATATTCTCGCGCGCGGCAGGTGGTTTCGCGGCCGCCCCATTCCGCCCAGCCTTTGGTGGTGAAGTGGCTGCCGAGATTGCCGTTGATGATGGCCGTGGATCCGTCTTGCCCCCAAGGACGCTGAAACGTGGTCGTCGCGGCGCCCACATCGTAGGGATATCCATTCGCGGTCAGCGCCTGCGGGAAGGCACAATCCAGGAACACAAATCCATAGGGCTGGGCAAAATCAGTGTTCGGCGCGGTGATAGGGCCGCCAGTGGAGCGGATCTCAACGATGCTGCACTGGTCATACACCGCAAGACTGTTCCCGTAGATGTAGTCCACGCTGCCCCAGATCTCGGAATTGTGGAGGTAAACAACCCCCGTGCTACTATCATGATAAACCGTATCCTGGCCGCCCTTGATCAACACGTTATCCAGCACGACGCGCCGGCCAGTGGTGGCCAGCGTATTGATCGCGCCGGCAAACGCACCCACCGCGCCGCTCGAGGGATCACCCGTGGGGTGGTATTCCTGATAGATGATGTTGTCGAGCGTGAGGTTGAGCACATTGACGTCCGAACTCTCGATGCGGAGCGAGCCGGCCGTAAACGGCGTGGTAAAATAGGCGAAGGGATAAATCAACTGGGCGTTCGTCCGGCTGGCGCCTTCGCCCACGATTGTCACAAAGTTCCGGTTCTGGGCCAGCGTGGCGTTATCGCGATAGACGCCAGCGTTCACGCGCAGGGTGCGCGCGAGGGTGTTGTTCTGCGGAATCCAGTCGAACGCGCCCTGGAAGGTTGCGAAATCACCGCTGCCATCCAGACCGATGATAATATTGGTCGGCCCCGAGGACGCTGTCGGCGTGGCCGGGCCGGAAGTCTGGGTCGAGAATCTCCAGGCATTGGTGCCGGTCACGGCAGCAATCGATCCGTTGTTGGTGTCCCGCAGCAGCCCGGCATCCATGTTCACATAGTAAGTCTTGTTGTAAGACAGCCGGTTGGTGAAGGTGATCCAGGCCTCGTTGCCGTAAATGGCAATTGGCATGTAGTAATAGGTCGCACCCTGCACGCTGCGAATGGCGGCGTTTGGAATCGTGGCCGAGGCGTTGCCGGGAATGAAAGTCACAAACTGCGCCGCATCAATGATCGCTACCACGGAATGGTTAGCCGCATCGCGCAGCTGAATCACGCCGTTGGTGAACAATTCAATGGGGCTGGGGAAGACCAGTCGCAATTGCTGGTCCGGCGCGATGCCGGTCGCGTTGTTCGTGGGCAGGAAGGTTCCCGACATCGTGGAAAGCGCGGTCAACACCGCGTTGCTGCTGGTGACGACGGCGACGCTGTTGCTGACGATCACGGAGTAGATCGAGTCATTGTCCGCGCCGGCAACATTCGGGGTGGTGTAGCTGGCGTTGGTGGCATTGGCGATGGGGCTGCCGTTTTTGCGCCACTGATATTTCACCGACGGCACGCCGATCGCGTTGACGCTGAACACGGCGGCGCTGCCCACGGTGACCGAAACATTTGTCGGCTGCAGCGAGATACTGGCGGGCACAAGCACATTGAGCGTCGCGCTGTTGGTCGCTAATCCCACGCTGTTGCTGGCCACGAGCGAATAGACATAGCCGTTCTGGGCAAACTGCACGTTAGTGACCGTGAGCGAAGAGCCGGTTGCGCCAGAAATGTCAGCTCCATTCACGCGCCATCGAAGCGTCGGCACCGGCAGACCGGAAACCGAGGCCGTGAACGTGGCGTTGTTACTCTGCACCACCGTTTGATCGGTCGGGCCGGCGATCTGCGGCGCGACACTTCCGGAAGAGACTGTGAGCGTCATCGAATTGGTCATGATGCCCGCGCTGTTGCTGGCGATGAGCGAGTATGAACCGCTGTCGGCAACCTGGGCGTTGAGCAACGCCAGCGTGATCGTCGCGCTGCCAGACAGGGTGGAGCCGTTGCCGGTTGCGCCATCGCTCACATTCACGCCGTTGAACTGCCAGCGCAGCGCGGGCGAGGGAACGCCGGTCACCGACGGCGCATTCGTGACGTTCGCACCGACGGAGACGGCCTGATTATTCAAACCCGCAATGTCCGGCGGAACAATGACCGTGAGCGTCATCGCGTTAGTGACCACGCCCACCCAGTTGCTGGCGACCAAGGAATAGACCACGCCATTTTGCGCGGACAGGACGTTATTCCACGCCAAAGAAGAATTTGTCGCCCCCGCGATGATAATACTGTTGGAGCGCCACTGAAAAGACGGCGGCGGTACGCCCGCAATGACGGGGTTCAACACCGCGTTGCTGCCTATAATTACCGTCTGGTTAGTCAGGTTGCTAATAACCGGAGCCGAGGCTGGCTGCAATTGGAAGGCATTCAAATACGCGCGCCCGCTGCCGCCACTGACCACCCCGCCGGATTCCGTCGCCCCCAATTTGCATACGCGAAACGTCAGCACACCCGTCGCGGTGGTGGTGGCGGGAATTTTGATCCAGCAGACGCCCTCATTGGTCGCCGCCGTGGCGTCGCGGGTGCCGAGTGGCGTGCCGCTGGTGAAGTTGGCCGTGCAGGTGGCCGTGGCGTGACCGTTTGCCGCGTCCGCCCACCAGGTGGTACCCTGCCCCTGCGCGTTGCCGGTGCCCATGCCACAAATCAGGTAAGGCTTGTTCGCGGGAAGACCAGAGCAAACAACTGAAAAATAATCGCCGTTCCCGTCATAAATATAGTTCTGCAGGATGGCTAACGGATTCGGATTGTAAGCCGTGGAACTGAATCCCGATAGCGGCTGCGTCGTTGTGGCGATAGCCAGAGTCATGGAGACCCCGCTCAACGCGGCTCCCGAGGAATCCTTGATTGTGGCGGCGTTGGTGAGGAAGCCGGTGCTGTTGGTTTGAAGATTGCCAAATAGGTTCCAAGTATCCCCCGCAGTTCCAACGACGGCGGGGCCGCTGATGGCCGACAAGGCGCCGGAGTAGGGTTTCACGTTGATCAGGTTTTGGGCCTGAACAGCGCTGACGCCTGCCAGAAACACGAAACAAAGGCGAGTGGCCGTGTTAATCAAACGGGTCCATTTCATATTCCAATCAAACACATCGGTCACTCAAACACCCGGCTGTCAGGCCTGCCGCGGAGCGGGAATGAAGCCTTACTGGGTATCAGGCTTCCAACCATCCGTCCCGCTCAAAATATTTTCAATCGTGTAAGCTTTCGCCGCTGCCGCCGTCAGCGGCTTGGCCCATTTCACCCGCGCCTCCGGATTCGCGCCGGGGCCTGTGCTCTGGAATTCAACATAGCGGGCGGTTTGCTCGTTGGACGCCTTGCCCCAATTATGCCAACCCGCCGGCTTAATGTGCTTATCCATCCAGCAATTCACAAACGCCACGCTGGCGTAGGGGCGCCAGGGACGGCCCAAGTAAGCATCCGGATCTGCCGGTTCAAATAACTTCTGGCCGGGAGCAGGCTTCCATGGCACGGGGTCACCAGTCAATTTGCAATCGAGAAACACCAGTCCAAACGGCTGCTGTTCCGGCGTGTTGGCTGCCGTGACATAGCCGCCATTCTTGCTGTGGATTTCGCAATGATCGAACACGGCCGTGCCCGAACCATAAATGAAATCGACCCGCCCTGCGATGTAGCAATTCGTAAAATAAAAGCGGCCATGGTTCACCATCAGCGTATCCTGCCAGCCGGTAATGCGGCAGTTTTTAAAGACAGCGCGATCGCCATCGCAGCGCAAGGCGAGGGCCTGGCCGTGATCGCCGGAGGAATTTTCAATCGTCAAATTCTCCGCCTCAAAATCTTTGCCCACGACCACCAGTCCGGGATTGAACTGATACGTATTGCTGGACTGCGGTTCGTTGACGTTCCACGGCCAGGTCAGGATGGTGGTTGCCGAGCTTTCGCCAATCAGCCTGATGCCGGTTTTGTTTTTTGGGACCAGGAACGGCCCCTGATACCTCCCCGGCCTGAGGGATAGGATGTGCGACCCCGAGCCATTGTCTGGGGCGGAACCAATGGCGGCCTGAAGGCTGGCAAAAGTGCCGGAGCCATCGGCGGCGACCACCGCATCAACGGCAAGCGTCTTTCCAACCGTCGCCAGCAGCACCACACCGGCAACCACAAAGCCAACCATTGCTATCTTTTTCACAGGCAACTCATTAATAACTTTTAACATTAAAAGGGCGGGCAACCGACTATTAACGGTTGCCCGCCTCCATCCAAGCTCCTCGCAACTGCCCCCCCCACAGGACGCTGCGCCACACACGATCACGTCACGGGTACGGATATTGCATCTTGAAGAAGACGTTGGTCTTCGCAGGATCGATGGTGATATTCACATTGGTGAGGTTGGCTGAATTGGGATAGGAAAACCACTGGTTGGTGGCGGTCAAGCTGACGCTGTTGGTGAGCAATGTCCACCCCGCATTCGTCGGCCAGGCCAGGCTCAAAGTGCTACCGGATACAGACACCTGAAGCGCCGGCGCATTGGTATTCACCAGCGGCACCACGGATGCAACGGTGATTTTGCCATCTGAGCCGAGGGTGTTACTCCAGGTGTATTGGACATTATTTGCCGCATCTACGGTCTGCAGGTACACGGTTCCAAAGCCGCTCACCGCGCCAGGGAACAATTGAAAACTGTTGCCGGCGGCGAGGACCGGCCCGAGGTTTGTGACCGTGAGCGTGCCACCGGCAGTAAACGTGCCGCTCACGGCAACAGAATCGTTGGTGGCTGGAGCATTGGTGCGATTCAGGGCCAAGAGCACCGCGCCGGAACCCACGGTTAGATTGCCGGTTAGTGCGATCGGACCGACGCTGCTTCCGCTGTGTTTCAAGGTCTGACTGGCATTCAAGGTCAAGGTGCCATCGCCTCGACCGCTGACATCCAACGTCGCGCCCGTGCCCACGGCGATGGCTGTTGCATTTCCAAAGGAACCGGTGCCGGTCAGCGCCAACGTGCCGCCGTTGACCGCCAGCGTCCCGGTATTCGTGCTCGTGGCGGAAAGTGTCAGGGTGCCCGCTCCAACTTTGGTTACATTTAATGCGCTCGAAGCACCGTCCCCGAACGTGCCGCTAAAACTGGAGCTGGAACCATCGCCGCCGATGACCACTGTTCCCGCCGCCGCCGTGCTCTTGTTGTAAACCGCACCCGCACCGCCCGATCCGTCCACGAGGCTATTCACAGCCACCGTGTTGCCGAAGGTATTCAACTCGCCATTGATATCAATTGTCATGGCGTTGGTGCTGATGCTGTTCGGACCCAGAGCGCGGATGCCGCCGGAAGTGACCAGCGTGTTGCCCCAGGCGTTGGCGCTGTTGCTCACGCCCAAAACGAACGAGTTTGCGCCGCCGTTGACTTCGAGCGTAAAGCTGCCGCCGGAAATCGGGCCGATGATCGTGCCGCTACTGATGGATCCGCCGAAACGGGTGTCGCCCAAAAGCGTCACGGGGCCGCTGACCGTACAACCGAAGATGCGCATGGCGCCAAACGGATAGGTGGTGCCACCGTTGCCGGAGAGGAAGAACGCCTGATTGTAAGGCGTGGTCGAGCGATCCAGCCAAACCTGGCTGTCCCCGGTTGTGGCGATCACCACGCCGCCATTGCCGAGCGCGTAGCCGGAATTGATATCTGCTGCATGGAGGCAAATGTTGGCCCCGACAATATTCGTGCCGGCGAAGTTGGAGTTCACCAGCGAGGTGGTGGTGGTGTAGGTTCTAGCATTATACGCAGGGGCATCATAATTCACCGTGCCGCTGCCGCTCAGCGTATTGTTGATGAGCACCGAGGCCGTCTTTGAAAGATATTGAACGTTGGCGTTGCTCGACACATTGATATCGCCGGCAAATGAACCGTCGGCGCTGGTGCCGTCGCCAAGTTGGAGGAGACCGCCGGTGTTGCTGACGCGACCGGTGAAAGGAACTGCATTGGTGACGAGCAATTTGCCGGTGCCGTCGTGGATAAATGCGCCGGTGCCGCTAAACGCCACGGTCAATCCAGCATCATCCGAGCGACGATGCACCACGGTGCCGTTGGCGGCGATGTTCATGGAGGACAGGGACGATAGCGAACCGGTGATGCCGTTGGTTCCAATCTGCAAGACGCCTTGACGCACCTGGGTGCTGCCGGTGTTAGCATTGTCGGCATTGACGATCAGTGTGCCAGTGTTGGTCTTGGTGATCAGCACAGCGTTGGTCAAGCCAGCCCCATCCAACTGATAGATGTTGGTGGAATCAACCAGGATGGAAGCCGGAGCGACCGAACTCACGATATTTACCGGCACGTTATTCGAACCGAAGTTGTCAAAAGTTACGCCGTCACCGTTGGCAAAGGTTGTCAGGGGCAATCCATTGGTGAACCAGTTGGCAGTGGTGGTATCCCAAAAATTATTCACGCCGTCACCGCGCCACGCCACGTTCTTGCCGGCAACCGGCGGAGCCACGAATTCAATCATGATGTCGTTGCCATTACCCGCGCCCATGTCGAAGGTGGAGCCTTCGGCGCGATAGCTGATGCGGAATAATTTTCCGGAGCTGGGCTCGGTATTGGTCGCGCCTTGAGACAAATCCGCGACGACACCGTTCAGGGTGGCAAAGGTGCCGATATTGTTGGCGGGATCGGTGCCTTGCACTTTGACCAGCGTAAACTTATCGCCATTGGCCGGCGTGGTAACCAAGGTCAGCTTGAGGTTTGCGGCATTGTTAGAGAACGAGCCAGAGCCCGCGATGTTCACTTGGTCGTAGCCGCTGCCCGGAGTCGTGCCATTCAATTGCACGTCCAGCGTGGCCGTCGCATGAGTCAGATTCACTGCATTGCTGAAGGTCAAAATGCCGGTCGTATCCGTGAAGGTGGCCGCGTCAGACAAATCAGCGCTCAGTGTGCCGCCGGGGGAAAGGTAGCCACGGATGTTGAAATTAACCACGCTCGCGGAAATGATGCCGCTGCCACCCAACGCCGCCAGCCGGTCCACGGTGGAAGAATGGCCGTTGATGGTATAAGCACCACCGCCAGTGTGGACGCCATCTTCGATCAAACGTGCATAGCCGGTGCCCGCAGTGTTATTGATGGCTGTGGTGCCGGTGTAGGTATTCGTGCCTTTGAAAGCGTAATATTGGTTGGCGCGATACGCCTGAATATTCAGAACCCCGGCCGCACCATCGCGGATTCTGCCGCTGTAAATTCCCCGGTGGCCTGAGCCACCGCCAAGCGTCAAAGTAGTAGTCGTTCCCGCCAGACCATTTTCGACAACGCTGTTGACATTAGACCCGCTCAAGGAAGCGATTTCCTCGGACTGACCCACCCCCAAGGTGTTGGTGGTTTGCACCTGCATCACGCCGCCGTTCATGATGATGCGCTGGTTGAAGTGAATCTGGTCGTTGCCCGGACCGGCAATCCGCAATGTGCCATTGGTGTTCACTGTTGTGCTGGGGGTGTTGGCTTGAGAAGAGCCAAGGGCGTTTCCTGAAGTTTTGGCAAGGATCACCGTCCCCTGATTCACAACAACATAATTGCCTGAATTGGCGGTGCCACCGCCGAACTGCAGGAAATTCGTCCCCTCTTTAGTAGCGAAGTTATTCTTGATGATGCCGTTCAACACAATCGCTCCCGTGGCACAATTGAAAATCCGGCCACCGGTCTGGTTGAGGTTCATGCTCAACGTCTGCAAGTTGGGCGAAAGGTTGGTCACTCCACCCGCCAAGTTGATTTCATTGCCAGTCATGACAAACGCCCCCGCGCCACCGTTGAAGGTGATGTTGTTGAAAATGGTGGCGACGGCAAAATCATTATTGGGAGCCAAGCCTACCGATCCATCAAAATATAGGTTGTCACTGGCGACCGGTGCGGTGTCGCCCACCCAGTTCGCGGGCGATGCGCTCCAGTTCACGCCATCGCCGCCGCCGTCCCAGGTTTTATCGGCAGCTCGGACATTGGCGATACCGCCAGCCAACGCAAGAGCGGCGGTTATAACCGCAACACTGCGGCTTAATGAGGTTGTTTTGGGTTTGGATTTCATGGTTTAGTTTGTTGGAGTTGCTACGGAAAATTTAAGAGGCAAATGGGTTACTTGGCCGTGGAATGTTCCCACAGCCAATTCGCATCGCTCAACCCCGGATACTGCGAGTTGCCGCCGGCGGTCAGGCTGATGAAAAACGCATCTCGCCACTTGTGCATCTCGGCATGACCATCCCCGAAGGCAAAGGAGGAACTGTTGTTGCCATGAGCAATGGCGGGCAAATCACGCAAATTATATTGCTGGCCGGGGGACCAGAAAAAACTGTCATTGATACTATCCGTGCGCTCATCCACAAAAATGAACACATCGGTGGGTGGCCGCTTGCGAAAACTGGTGTCCTTGGGATAATACTCATTGCCGCTGGTGATGACCGATGCGCTGATGGTGGCAACCCCGTTATTCAGCGCATGCGGTGCGACATAGCTGTTCATCGTGCAGGAGCGCACCCGTTCCGGCTGCCCCGGCGCGGCAAATTTATCTGCCGGGCAATGGTAAATCTTTCCGCTCTTGGAGTAGGCTCCGAGCGACCCGTAGGGCGCATACTGCTCACCCACCAATTTCACTTCGTTGGTGTTGTCCGAGCCGGCGGAGGTGCTCATTCTTCCAGCCACCCAGGCCGGCCGCTGCGCATCTTCCCCCGGTTCAGGCGGGGCACCGGCACCGTCGGGGTTCGGCGCAAAGTTTCCGCCGTTGTCGCCCGCATACATAATATCCGCCAAGGCCAATTGCTTCATGTTGTTTACACATGAAATCCCTAGGGCGCGCTGCTTGGCCTTGGACAAGGCCGGCAACAGCATGGCCGCCAGAATGGCGATGATGGCAATCACCACCAGCAGTTCAATCAGGGTGAAGGCGGCCCTTTGCGGTATCACGGAATCATTGCGGGATGGAAAATTCATGTGAGTCAGGAAGAAATCCTCTCACGGACTCCGAAATGAAACAATTAGACGGAGGTCGTACAGCGGCCTATTACTTTGGATATAGACCGCCACCGCCACCGACCGCGGAAGAACTCGCAACAATTATTCGCCGAATTTACGTCAGAGGTTGATCAGCCCGCGTTTCACCGCGGTGGTCACGGCCTGGGTGCGGTCGGCGGCGTGGAGTTTTTCCAGCAGGTTGGTGACATGAACTTTCACCGTGCCTTCCACGATGCCGAACGCATTGCCAATCTCCTTGTTGCTGCGACCGCTGGCGATCATCTGCAACACTTCCAGCTCACGCGGCGTGAGCTTGGATTGACGCAGCTGTTCCGGCAGGCGGCTGGCGATTTCAGGCGGAAAATACTGCTGACCGGCATGGGCGGCGCGGATCGCCTCCACCAAACGCGGCAGCGGCATGTCCTTGAGCAGGTAGCCCGCAGCTTCCGCCTGTATGACGCGGGTGATGTCCGCATCCGTGCGATGACTGCTCAACACCAGCACCCGCACGGCGCCAAATTCTTTCTGCAGCGCCTGAATCGTTTGCACCCCGTCCATGCCCGGCAATCGTAAATCCATGATCACCACATCCGGACGATGCTGGCGAAACGCCTCCACCGCCGCCTCACCGTCCTCCACCTGCGCGACAATTCTAATGTCCGGCTCGATTTCCGATATCGTCTTCAATCCCATGCGGATGAGAATGTGATCGTCCACGACCAGAACGCGAATTTTTGGCTTGCTGCTCATGCGTTAGATTGATCCACCTTACTGCCGGATTTGGGCGATGCCACCGGGACCGGCACGGTGGCTTCAATACTTGTTCCGCTGCCCACAACGGTATCAATTTTAAGCGTTCCGCCCATTTTGCGCGCCCGGCTTTTCAGGTTTTGCAGGCCGAAATGGCCGTTGCTCTCGCTCAGGACGTGGTCCGCATCAAAGCCGCGCCCGTTATCGCGCACCACCAGCCGGACATTTTTTCCGCCATAATCCAGATGGATGGTGATGGCGCTGGCGCGGGCATATTTGTGCGCATTGTTCAAAGCTTCCTGGGCGATGCGCAGCAGATGATGTTCGACGGCGGTCGGCAGCGCGACTGCCTGGCCGGAAACCTGCACGGTGGCATGCGCTTGATTGCCGCTGCCCATTTGCTTCGCGATATCGCCGAGCGCGCCGACCAAATTTTTATCAGCCAGCGCGGATGACTTCCAGTCCCAAAGACTGTGCCGGACTTCGGTGCGGCTGAACCGAACCATGCTGCATGCCAGCTCAAGATGCCGCACCACGTCGGTTGGATCGGCTGCCAGCTTGGATTTCAAGCCGTCGAGCTGCATCATGATCGCACTTAGCCCCTGCTCCAGGCCGTCGTGGATTTCCCCCGCCAGCCGATTGCGCTCCGCCAGGGTGGCGGAGGCCTCCGTTTCCCGCTCCAGCTTACCCATCGCTTCCTTCAATTGGCGCGTGCGCCGCACCACTTTCAAACGCAGGTAGCGAATCCACAGCATCGCCGCGACCAGCACCAGTGCCAGCGCGACGATGATTTCAGGCGCGTGTTTCCACGCCCACCACGACGGCAATTTCAAGATCACCACGTCCCCGGGCGTCCGCAATAAAACGCTGAACGACGGCGTGAAATCCGCGCCCGCGTTTTCCGGGAACCCATTCCCGATCTGCTCCGGCCAGGAAACGCCGGTGACTTGCACCCGGCTGCCAATCGGGATGGGCTTGAAACTGGAATGGCGGTTCAAAAATTCGGCGCGAACAATCCGCCGGCCGGACTGGAGTTCCAACATCAGGTTCCCCCCCTCGGATTTTTGTCCGACCAAGTCGCCGGCGAGCCGGACTACCTTCGCGCCGTAAGCGCCCGAATATAATTCGTCGCTCGAAACCGCGACTGCCGCCGGCAACGAATTTTTTCCATGCTTGCGCACCAAGGCCTGCGACAACGACAGCGAACCGGGCGGGCCGTCCGGAAAGCCGACCGCCTCGACAGAATCGCCGACCAGAATATCTGGGGGAACAGACATTTTCATTTGAACTCCGCCGGTGCCGTCCTGCACCACCAGCAGCCGGTCGCTTTGGCAGGTCACCGCGCCGGAAATTTTGATGCGATGAGCGAGCGCGGGCTGGCGGGAGAAATCACTCACGCTTTCAATGGCGAGGGACGGGGTGGCAAAGGGATCGCCCGGAGCCGGTTCGATCACCTCAACGGCGGCGGTTGAAGGAGCGAGCAAGCATGTTTTATTGTCCCGATATATCAGCACCCCGCGAATCCGCACCAGCGCATCCACCAGGCGGGACATATCCGCATCCGTTGCTTCGCCTACCCATACGGAGATTTCGCCGTTGCGGGTGACGAGTTTCAACCCCTTGCGCGCACTGGCCTCGCGGACGATTCCCTGGCATTCGATGCGGAGAAATTCCCCGCGGCGCGTCTGGGTGTTGGCTGTCGCCAGGCTCACCGGGTCGGGCCACTGCCCCGATCCGACGACCTGCACCCGGTTGGGGTCTGGCGGGAAAGGCCACTTGCCATTCTGGCTTTTCACTTCAAGCTCGACGCGCTGGCCGACTTCCAAGACGCGATGCGCAAAGCGCGAGGTCAACCGGACCAAAGACCCGGCAGTGTCGTCCTGCAGCACTAAATAATCCGCGCCAAACGCCGGACCATTGAAAGTCACCACACCGCGAACAACAATCGATCCATTGCCTTTCCGCAATTCTTCACCGCGTTCGGGAACCAATTGCGCCAAGCGAGCCGGCGCAGCATCGGCGGAAAGATCCGGAGAAGAAATTGAGGGTGCTGAATTTTTTTCCGGCACGACTGGGTCCAGCAGACGCGCACCGACCAGCACCGGCTGGCTTCCGTTCCATTGCAGCAACCCCGTCAGGTCAACCGCTTGGCCGGGGCGTGCCGGAAAAGGACCTTTCGTTTGAACCTCCAGCAACGGAAAGCTCCGGGTCAGCCTCAGCCAGCAGGGCAGCAGGGCGCCCGGAAGTGCGACCGCCTCATCGCGCTCGGACTGGCTCTGGCGAAAACGGAACACCACCTCGCCGCCCGCGTTCAGATACACGCTGGCAAAACTCGCGTGCGGGTCCAACGAATCCCGCATCATGATTCCCGCCACCGCTTCCGGTTCGCGGGACAGCAAACTCGTCACCCGCGCGCTGATTTCGGTTTTATCCCCCAGCAGCTGGCAATAGAAATGGACGCGTTCAAAAATCGACCCGAAGCCGGTGCCGCCACCCTGCAATAAAAATTTGCCGCCGCCTTGGGCATCGGTTTTTCCCGCCGGAATCGCGCCGGAAAGTTCCGCGTCCATGCCCGCCTCATCCAGGCCGCGCACTGAATCAAACCCCGCAGCCATCAGCTTTCCGGATTTGTAGGCGCTGACCAGCAGCCCACCCTGGTTATTATCGAGCATCAAAACGTCCACCGGCGGAGCCAGGGGTTTCCAGTCCATCCCGTTGGTGGAAAAATAGCCGCAAAAACGGGTGACTCCTTGAAGGATGGTTTTTCCGCCGGCTTGATGCTGCACCGTCCCGCGAACCCGAATCCGCCTGCCGGAAGCCAGCGCCGGATTGGCCGGAAGGAGTTCGCCGATGGAAAAAACTTTGACCTGCTTGAGCTTTTCGGCGTCCGGCTCAATTTCCAGCAGCTCTTTTTCCGACGGCACCCAGATCACGCTCGCCGTCCGGTTCCCGGTTGCTTCTCGCACCGATTCCACCACGCCCCTGGCCCGCACTTTCGCCCCAGACAGTTCCGGGAGATTTAATTTTGCGGCGGGAGGAAAATTCAAAACCAGTCGCGCGCGGCCCTGAACCAACTCCACGCTTGGGCCGTTGGACCCTTTGCCAATGAATCCGACATTGCCTTCCACCTCCACCCAGCGGAAATTATCCGCCGGCCCGATGGCGGCCCCGATCTGAATCGGCATCGGCTTTGGAAACGTTGCCTCGCTGAGAATTTGAATCTGCGGCTTGGCCACCGCGATCTCGGCAATCACCGATTCACTGGCGGTCAACGGCTGAAGCGAGGAGAGGAAATAATCATTCCACAATTCGCGGATGACGCCGTTGGTGTGACGATTCGAGTATGGAACCAGGAATCTTCCATCGACCACGGATTGCGAAATACCCGGCCCTTGCCAGGCCACCGCAACCGTGTCGTCACGACCCGCACGGTGTTCCTGCATCACATCGAAGAGATAGGGCTGACCGGCATCCAGATGAATCAGCCCGGACGATTGAGCCGGGAACTTGTCCCATTGAAACGGATTCGACGCCCGTCCTTTCGGCACGGAGGCAATCCGCCGCAGGCCGGACGCGTCGGCATTGGTGCCCAACCAAAGCTCGGACGAACCCTTGCTCGCAATCCAGAAATAATAATCGCCCGTGGTCGGCGGAATCAAAAACCCGTGCAAACGGGCCAGATAGTAAATGCCCTGATTCGTCGGCGAGGCGAGCGCCGGCAGCCATTCACTGCTCGAAGGTTTAAGCGGAAATTCCGGCAATGCAGGAACGACCAAGGCAGCAACGCCTGACTCCACCCGGATCCTTTGACCGGGCCGGATATTCTTCAATTGAATATCCAGGTGAAGTGCCGCCGCATCCTGTCCGGCCTGCAGCACCAGTAGACCCCGGTTGGGATCCACCCGGGTCACCACACCCTCAAGGCGCAGCGGCGATCCCTGAATAGCCTGAATGCCCGAAAACCCAAACAGGCCATGGACGTTCGTGACCGGCGAACTTTCCACAAAGGGCAGGGCCGTTGCAGCCTCCGCCCGCACAACAACCGGCGTTGCTGACAAGAAAAGAATTCCTACCTGCAACGCAAAATGCGCGAGCCTGCGTGAAGTCCACATAACAAAAACACACTGTAATAGATAAAGGCGGGTGCACAACCCGAATTCCGAAACGGATCGCTCCTCATGGCTCGGTCGGCGCACTGTGTCCTCCCCCGCCCAACGGGCGGAGAAAAAAAGGGCATGACTCCCAGGGTCGTCTTCATTCGTTTGGTCGGCGCGACGCTCAGCAACGAGGACGCGACAGCAGGCCACACCACCCTTGTGGGTTTACTCCCAAACACCTAAATTGGGATGAAATACAACAAACTCCCAGACACTCCTGCGCAGGAGCCTACGGCAGCGAAATTATTGCGTCAGGCTGCAAGTCTCACATTGCCCCATCCGTTGCGCGCCCAGCGACGGCCATGGACCTGGGGTGTTTCATTGCGTGTAAAAAGTTCAGACTCACGGGCCCAGCAGCGTGCGGTAAAACCGCTGCCGGAAATTTGTGCCGGCAGAATCGGTCCAAAGGAAGGGCAGTGCCGGCGACACCAGGTTGGTGGCGTCGGCCCAGTTCAGAAGGTTGGTCGAGGTTTGCATATGATAATCGGGCCCCTCGTTGCCTGAAACAAGCAGGGAGAACAGGCCATTGCTCCATCCGGCGGATTGCAGCACGGGATTGGTGGGAATCGCCACCTGCACGCCGAAGGCCTGGGTCGCGCTCAAAGCGGGCACTCCACTGTCCGTCACCACGACCCGGAAGGTGTTGGAGGACCCTCCCTGAGCCAGGGCAGGTCGCCAGCTGAACACGCCGCTGTTGGTGGCCACTGTGGCCCCGGCAGCAGGGCTGAGCAGGGAAAATGTGAGCGTCTGGGCTGGCAAATCGGCATCGCTGGCCTGGTTGGTGAAAACCAGGGTGGCACCGGCCAACCGGGTATAATTGGAGATGGTGGCCAGCGTGGGCGGCGTGTTGGGGGCATTGGTGGTGGTGATCAGAATGCCGTAACCCACCGGGCCGAAGCTGACGGCCGCGGCTGGATCGGTGGCGGTAAAGGTGAAGCCAGCCATCCCATTTGTCCCGGGCGCGGCGTTGAACCGCGCGG
>Ga0209086_10000875_pt1 | contig 24756 bp, 23 predicted proteins | sample M_130207_XF_Meta_FD_187312 | JGI IMG/M metagenome (GOLD analysis project Ga0209086, IMG submission 187312) | Freshwater microbial communities from Lake Montjoie, Canada to study carbon cycling - M_130207_XF_MetaG (SPAdes) (version 2) | ecosystem: Environmental > Aquatic > Freshwater > Lake... | reverse complement strand
TTTTACGTTTATCTATAATAATGGCATTTATATTTTCCATAATGCATAAAGCAAAAAATGTTTTGATGCCTATTTTATCTTTATTTGCCAAATCATCTTCGATTTCAGTAAAAGGTTTAATTTTATACAATTTTAGGGCATCTTTGAATTTTTTAAGTTGTTCTACATATTTTATTTTTGTTTGCTTCTCAACAGTAAAATATTGTCCATTAATTTCCATTTCATAATTAGAATATCCATTTTTTAAAATATAAAAACACCAAAATAAGGTATCACTTTGTTTTGGTCTATAAAAATTGTCAACAACATTGGTTTGTTTTTCAGGAGTAGTTGTAGACTCTTTTTTCTGATTTTGATTTTGATTTTGATTTTGATTTTGATTTTGATTTTGATTTTGATTTTGATTTTGATTTTGATTTTGATTTTGATTTTGATTTTGATTTTGTTTTGGAACATTCTTCATTTTTGTGTTATCATCCTCTAGCATGGACTTGCAATATTTTATCAAATTTTTATTAGTAAACATATAATCAGTATAATCAGTTGCAGTGAATTGTACTTTACGATACATTTTATATATATATTATATACATTTTGTCTTATCTTTATTATCTTTTGTAAAATATGTATTTTTATAAGATTCTTTCTGTTTTTCAACGTCATTTAAATAATTTTCTTGAGTATTAACATATTTCATAAACGTCTCTAATTCCTTAATTATCTTTGAATTTATTTGAGATAAATTAATATGCACTCCATATTTATTTTCATTAATAACTACTTCTTTATGATTATATAACAATTTTAAAACTTCTATTTGGTTAAATTTATTCATCTTTTCAATCGTTTCTCTAATTAAGTTTAATTCAGTATAATCATAGTCATACAATTCATTTGTATCTAAAGATAAATTGTTAGTTTCTTCTTCAAATTCCGTCATTTTAATTATATGTAACAAATATGCTTTAAATAAATATTATAAATATTATATAAATATAATATTTATAATATAGATATAAATGGTTGGTAAACATGTTATTCTTGATTTATACGAGGTTGACCCAAATAATATGATAAAAATAAATAATAATGACATTTCTGTTAAATCATGGAATATTTTATTACAACAAAAATTTAAAGAAGCAAATGTAAATTGTTTAAATGTTAGTTGGCATAATTTTGATAATTCAGGAGCATTTACAGCATTATATTTATTATCTGAATCACATTTAAGCATTCATACTTGGCCTGAAAAAAAATATATTGCAATAGATATTTTTACATGTGGCAATTCAAATATAGAATTACTAACAAATTTTATAATACAATATTTTAATCCTAGTAAAAAGGAAATACAAACATTTTCCAGGGGGAAATAATATTTTTTATTTACATAATATGAAATCATTCCTCGATTAGTAAAGGTTGTTTAAAATCTTTTTTATGAATTATTTCTGCAATTACAGAAACATATTTATCGTTTAATTCAAACCGTGACGCTAGAACACGTGCTGTAAATTTATTTCCTTCATCAATTGAGTTAAAATAATTATCTGAATAATAGTGATCTCTTGCAATAAATAACACAAATGGTGACGGAGTTTCTTCATAACTTTCTGCTCTTATTCCTGCTTTTGTAATGTTTCTTGCAACACATGTTAGATTCATGCCAGCAACTGGATAACAAACTTCACATCCAAATACTACATTAAATATAATATTATCACTTTTGACCAAACCACTCGAAAATGTAATTACTTTAACAGAACCAGTTTTTACATAACCTTCAACAATACATTTTCCTTCAATCATTTTAGAAACTAAATTTTCTATTGTTTGGTGGAGGTTTTCTCCAATAGCAATAACTGGTAACACTATACTTTTCGTTATTTGACATGGACTATAAACTGTTTTTATTTCCTTTTGTCTATACTTTTGTTGTTTAGATGTTTTAGTTACGCCTTCCATTATATATTTACTATATAATTATTCTTTTAATTATTTTTCAATTTTATTTTACTTTTTTAATTTTTCAATTTTTTAATTTTTCAATTTTATTTTGCCTTTTTATTTTTTATTTTTACTTTTTTAATTTTTCTTTCTTTTCAAATTCATTAATAATTGCAGTTTCTGTATCTAAAAACCACGTTTTATCATCTAACTTTAGAAGCTGATAACTTCTTAATGTGAATTCTTGTCTTACACATAATTCTAATGCACTATCTTTTACCGCCTTTGATATATATTTAGTGTCATTTTCTATTTCATTCAAAATATTCATTACTTTATCTTTTCCTGATTGGTCACATCTAAATCCAGTACTTCTTTCATTTTCAGTATCTTTTACTTTATAAACCATGTGTTTTTTATTATTTTCAAATCCAATAAAACCAACATATTTGTTCATATTATAATTGCTTTTATATTTATTAAGAATAGCTTTACCTAAGTCACGTTTATCTTCTGGTGAAGCAACAACCCATTTTGAATCATTTAATATATAAATATTCAAATTATCAACACGGGAAGGACCATCAAATATTACAATTCCTGTTAACCCTTTTGCAAGAATAAATTTAGAATACAAATATTTTTGTACTTTTGTTATAAAACGCTTTAAACGTTCATCTTTTGTAGCATTTAAATCATTGTTATTGTTACTTTCATCATAAAAATAATCCAATAAATCTATTTTTTCTTGCATCATTAATGAATCAACAATATGTTCTACAATAAACTTTTCTAAAATTTCCAATTTTTCTTTTTCTGTATTACCAGGTATTATATTTTCTTGAATTAGTTTTCTAATTGTTAATCCACATAATTGATACCAATCATTTATACCTCTTTGTATTTTTGTCGTTTCAAATGCTGATATATAGTTAGCATATATTTTATCTAATACTATTTTACCCTCGTATGTTTTAACTTCATTTACTTCATCATTGCCTTTTTCTTTAATATCTAAATGTCTTTTATCTATAACTGGTTTTGATAAATCATTTTTATTTTTGAAAATGATTTTATCGTGTTTGTAGTTTATTGGAACAGAACGATCAAAAATAGATATGTTTTTATAGTTCAACTCACTAGGTTGAAATAAGTAATAATCCCCAATATTTACTAAATAACCAGTTCTTCCGTATTTATCATATAAATATTCTGCATTATCTGATATAATTTGAGTAAGTGATGCATAAATCTGTGATATTGGATATGGTTTTGGAACATTAATAAGCATCAATAATTCTTTCTTTTTGTAAAAATAACGCATTTTAAACAAGTTCTTAATTTTTTGAATTATTTTATCTGAATTAATAAGCATAAATTTTTCATTATATGTGTTCACATTAAGTACTGAATCTTGCAACTCAATGTTCGGCAAACAATCAAACTCACATTTCATATAATCACATGTAGCAGTGTTATCCATATCCCCCACTTGAAAATTATCTAATTCAACATGATTTGATAACACTTGTTTTAAACCGCGGTTATCTTCTAGTTCATCAAAATTATCAATTGTTAACATTGTTTGGTCATGATTTATAATGCAATCTACTGCTGTTTGCTTTAATAATCGTGTCACTTTTCCTATTTTAACGGCTTTTAATTCAGCATTTCTGTATATATACAAATCCGCTGCTTCTTGTTCAGCATTTTCCAATATAGTTCCATATAAAAATATTTCAACATTACGTTGTTCAAAAGGTAAATCTTTATGTGAAAAATTACGCACACCGCGTCCTATAATTTGTTCTAAACGGTTCATGTTATACCAAGGTTCCAATACATGGATTTGTCTAATTGCCTTAAAATCTAAACCTTCTGAACCTGCTTGTGAAATTAAAACGACCTTTATTTTTTCACCAGTTACATTATCATCACTTGTAATTGCCTTTACATCTGCATCATTATTAGGACTTAAACGGTGGTCACCTGTAATCATAATATACTTTGCTGGTTTATAGTCTTTTTTATTGGATGGTGGCTTCATTGTTCGTACATCAACTGGTGTTACTGGAGCATTTTTAAATAAAGTTTTTGATTTTTCACTGTAACGAATAAATCCCATTTCTTCTAATGCTAATGCCATTGGAATAATGCCAGCATCAATATATGATGAATAAATTAATATAATTCCATCAGATACTTTGTGTGTTTTACTATTATAAATAGATTCACAAACATTCTTTATTTTTGCGCTATATTTTCCAATATTATTTGGTTGAAATATTTTTTCAGTACCTCTTCTATATTCAAATAAACCTTTAATTGCTGGAGTTTTTGAATCCACGTAATCCATTATACGTTTTAATCCTTGTACTCCTGTTAGTTCTTTTGGGTCAATAAATAGCCTTTCTCCACCTTTTTTAACTAATTCTATACTAGATGATTTCTTAACATCTTTTTCTTTTTTTGAAGGCAAGTAAGATTGTGTTACTCCTTCGACTATATGTATACCAGATTTATCATTTTCAGAAACAGTAGTATGTCTAAACGAATTTATAGAACTATCTTTTTTAGAATTATTATTGGTATTGGTATTAGTATTGGTATTGGTATTAGTATTGGTATTAGTATTGGTATTGGTATTGACATTAGAAATGGATGTACTACTTAAAGATGGCGATGATTCTAAAATACTACTTTGTTCTTCATTTTCTGCTTCGGATATTATGGATTGTTGTATTTGTTTACTTGTAGAATTAGATTTACTTAATTTATGAAGAGACGATAAATCAATCTCTTCAGAATTATCAAACAACTTTTCGTCAGCTTCTAACCCCTCTGTTACAACTGGTTCAGATTCTAATTCTGATTTTTTTGTTATTCCTTCTATTGTTGGACTCAAAGTTGGCCCACTTGAAATAACATCATCTATTTCTTCTATAACTTCTTTTACATTGTTTGAAGGAGAAATGTCTTCCAATGCTTCCTCAACTTCATCTATATATTCGAACTCTGGTAAGTCTTGAACTAAATCTTCTAAACCTTCAAATGGATAAATTATATTTAATGCTTCAATTGGAATCTGTAAATCTGTGTATCCAAATGATTTTTGTGTTTTAAACGCAGACACCCTTCTTTCTTTTCCTTCCTTTGTTAGTTTGACTGTATTTTCTCTTCCTAAAAGTCTACTTATTATATACTTATAACCTAATCCTTGATAACTTCCTATCATTGTTAAAAATAAACTTAATTTATTTATCTTTTTATTATCAGGAATGCTTCTTCCGTTTATTTGATACTTTGGGTATTCTTCCGAACCTTTAAATGTATTTTTTGGAGCAAATCGGTCAGGATAAACTCTAAATGGAAATGTATATGGATTTTCACCACGAATGTATGAAACATAACCTGTTGCCTTTCTAATAAGCATTTCTTTTCCTGATTCTGCACCTTGCGAGTCCTTTTTAAACTCACCATTTTTATCAAATATATCAGATACTGATACTATTCCACGTCTATCATTCATGTTCATTAAATTTAATAACCAAACTATTTCTTTATAACTATTAAACATTGGTGTAGCTGACAATAATAATAGACGTAAATTGGATACAGCACTGGCCAAAAACATTAGATTTTTAGCAATATTTTTATTTTCATTATCATCTGAAATACGAATATTATGTACTTCATCTATAACGATTAAACTATCTGAATATTCATATTGTAAGTTTTTAATTCGAATGTCGAGTGATTCCGATTTTCTTCCTGCTTTTTTATAAATATCATTTGAAAACTGAGTATAACCTTGAAATGAATAATACGCATTTATTAAATTTTTCACTAAACTTATTACTTTTTCTTTTGATAATCCAGTCATTCCTGTTGGGTTTATTTCCTTCAATAATTTATTACCCAAACAACCTTTCATTGACCATATTCCGTCCACTAATTTTAATTTTCTTTCATCAAATAATTGTAATTTAAAATTATCCTGTACATTTGGACTAGCTACAATTAATATTTTCTTATTTATTCCCATTTGTTTCATATAATCACGCATTTCTTCACATACACCAATAGCTGAACATGTTTTACCTGAACCTAGACCATGAAATAAAAGTAAACTATTATAAGGTGTTTGAAACGATAAAAAGTTTTTAACAAATGCTTGTTGTGGCAATAGTTCATATTCTGCCTTTGATAAAATATCTGCGTAATCTTTAACACTATATATTGTTCCGTCATATCTAGTATCACTGAATTCTTTTTTTTCGGCAATTTTTATAATAAAATTAGGGTCATCCAAATTTGGATACAAATAAGAATCATCTTCTGGATTTTTTGCTAGTTCCAATCGATTTTCTTCTTCAAATTGTAACTGTTTTTTATTGTTACCGCATTTTTTGCTGTAAATTAAGTTAATTTCATTTACATCACATAATTCGTCATTAACTATACTACTAGAATTTGAATCTTCTTCTATTTGCAATGATTTTATATTACTTTTCTTTTTTTATGTTTTCATTTTTTTTGATTTCTTTTTTTTTAAGACATTGCTCATTCTATTATATATAGTTAATATAATCTATATTCTTCTAATACTTTATTTATATTTTGAATTATTTGTTTTTTTTCTAAACTATAAGGTCTTATTGATTTTAAACAGTTGTCTAATGTTTTCCATTCTAATTTTGATACCTCCGTTTCTTGATAATTATTTAAGTTATCTTTTATTTTATCTGTAAACGCTAAAAAATAACGATGTTTATACGCTTTATGATTTGAACCTATAAATATTTCTTCAAATGGCAATACATTTTCTATTATATTTATATCACATCTTAAAATACCTGTTTCTTCTTCAAATTCCCTTATTGCACAATCTAAATCTTTTTCCATAAAATTCCGACGTCCCTTGGGAAATTCCCATTCTGTTTCTTCCCAACTAGTTTGAGATTCATTTATTAAGCGTTCAATAGTTAGTAAACCATCATCTGTTTCTATTCCATTTTTTAACAATTCAAATTTTTTGGAAGAAGATAATTCTTCACTTTTATATTGGTTTGCCATATCTGAACCCCACATATTATTCCATAGAATATCAAAATAATGCGTTTTTATTTGTTCTTTTTCTTCAATAGACATTTCATCAAATAGTACTTTAAGATGTTCGTAATTATTATGAACATACTTGCCTCTTATAAAATCTATGTATCCAAATGTGTTTTTACGTCTTAGCATTAAATATTGTAAACCTTCTTCAGGTGTAAAGCGAAACAATACAATCCCATGACTTGTAATTGGTATTTTACATTGATGAAATTGATGGCCTTGTTTACCGCAATTATTGCATATATTATTTTTACTCATACTTTCTTTGTAAATATGTTAAAATGTTTCTATATTTTATTTTATTTAATCAATAAATTATAAATTATAATTAGATAAAATGATGCTTTTATTTTATGGGTATAGATATAAATATAAATGCCTGCTTTAGATCCAAATGTATGGGGACCCCATTTCTGGTTTTTTTTACACACTATTGCTTTATCATACCCACATCGTCCTAATGAAGTTACAAAAAAGAAATATTATGAATTTATTCAAAATTTACCAATATTTATTCCTGTTGAAGAAATTGGAAGTGATTTTTTAAAAATATTAGACGAATATCCTATTACAGCATATTTGGATTCACGTGATTCATTTATTCGATGGATGCATTTTGTTCATAACAAAATAAATGAAAAATTAGAAAAACCTAAAATTACATTAAATGATTTTTACTTTAACTATTATGAAGAATATAAACCAAAAGACATTAAATTTAGGGAATACTATAAATTAAAAGAGAAAATAATTTATACGCTTGTTATTATGGGCGCTACAGGATTAATTGTTTATTTATATAATAAATAATATACATTAATTATATATGTCAACTATAGAAGAACAACCAACCAAATCAATAACAGAAGAACAACCAAACCAACCAATAACAGAAGAACAACCAAACCAACCAATAACAGAAGAACAACCAAACCAACCAATAACAGAACAACAAAACCAACCAATAACAGAACAACAAAACCAACCAATAACAGAAGAACAACCAAACCAACCAATAACAGAAGAACAAGAACAACCAATACAAGAACAACAAAACCAACTAACAACAGAACAACCAATGCAAGAACAACCAATAACAGAACAACCAATGCAAGAACAACAAAACCAACCAATAACAGAACAACCAATACAAGAACAACAAACCCAACCAATAACAGAACAACCAATACAAGAAGAACCAATAACAGAACAACAAACAAAAGAACCAGAAGAAACAAAAACTGAAAATACAATTAACATACCAGTGTCGAAAGAAAACCTAGACAGATCAGCTGTAGCAGTAAACGCTAATGTTTTAGCAAATTTAGTATTATATCAGTCTATTTTGGAAAAAATAAAGGAAGTATCTGACCCATCTGAAAAATCAGATATTGAATCAAAAATAGAAATAGTTAACAATTTAATTAAAACATCTAAAGAATTATTACAATTAGTTCAAATAAGTCTTAATATACCTGAAGATCAACAAATTGATGAAGACACTATTATTTCTAAAAGTAAAGGAGATATTAATAATAAATTTAAAATATTTAACGTGGCAGAATCTCTTGGATTTTTAGGTCTTGGATTAGCACTTTTAGGAGGAAAAAATAAACAAAAAAAATATACAAAAAGAGCATCTAATAAGTTAAATAAAAATAAGAAAAAAAATACGAGGGCTAAAAAATCTAATACCAAAACTAAAACTAAAACTAAAACTAACAAATAAATCTAACTATGAATCTGAAAACTTGACCATAAATAAATTATATAGTATTATATTAGAACAATGATATATAATGGAATAGGTGGTAATGTATTAACATCTGGAGGATTTGGATGCATATTTGAACCTCCATTGCAATGTGAATTAAAAGAACAATATAAAAATACAAATATAAATAAAAATGGTTTAAGCAAACTTATGATAAAAAAGAATGCTAATTCAGAATACAGACATATTACAAAATTTAAAACACTTTTAAGTGATATAAAAAACTACCAACAATATTTTTTGTTAGATAATTTTTCAATTTGTAAACCAAACAAACTAACAAACTCTGATTTAAAAAATTTCAAAAAATGTAAAGCTTTAACAAAACGCGGTTACACAAAGAAAAATATTAATAATTCTTTGGATGATTTGTTAGTTATAAATATGCCAAATGGCGGTATAAATGTAGAAGAATTCATTGATAATTATTTTACAAAAAATAATATGATTCATTTAAATAATTCACTTATAGATTTGTTAGTTAATGGAATTATACCAATGAATAAAATGAATGTTTTTCATTGTGACATAAAAGATTCAAATGTGTTGGTTGATAAAATGTTTAATGCACGTTTAATTGACTGGGGGCTATCTATATATTATCCTAAACGCATTGATAATGCTGTACCCCATTCATTATATCGTCGTCCATTTCAGTTTAATGTTCCATTTTCAGTAATATTATTTAATGGTGATTTTACTCATTTATATAATATTTTTTTAAAAAAAAAGTCTAATCCTGATTATTTTTCAATAAGAGAATTTGTAATAAACTATATTTTTGTATGGAATGAAATAAGAGGTTCAGGTCATTTAGATGCAATAAATTCTATAATGTGCAAGTTTTCTGAAAAAGAGTTAGTTTCCATTGAGAAGAAAAAGGTTAAGAAACATATAATTGAATATGATTTTACATATTATTATATTGTCGAATATTTAACAAAAATTTTGTTTGAAATAACAAAAAATGGGCAAATAGATTTATTTGGTTATTTTAATAATATATTTATAAAAAATGTAGATATTTGGGGATTTACAATGATATATGTTGCGTTTTATGAAAAGCTATATAATAACAAAAACGCCGAAGATTATAAAGCAATAACTGAAAAAATAAAAGGCATTGTACAAACATTTTTATTTGCAGACCCAAATAAATTAATAAATACTGTTTTGTTAGTTGATGAACTAACAAAATTGAATAACATTATACAAAATATAGATATAACAACTAAAACAAAAAATGTAATAAAATCAAAAGGAGGTAAAAATGCAAAAACGAGAAAAACCAAAAATAGCATAATTTTACAATAATTAAAGTATTATCTTATATTATGAGATTAGAGCTTATAATATTAGGTATAACAATTTTTTTAATATACAATGCCTATTATGATGGAAAATATACAAAATTATTATTATCTTATAAAAAATACTACAAAATGATTTTTATAATATTTGTTGCATTATGTTTTTATATAATGTTGAAACGCAATCCAGCACAATCAAAGAATATGCTTCTTTATACAAACAATTTAATTAAATATATGCCTATTGACCGTTCATCAATGGATATGTTAACTCCTATTTTTGACTTTTCTCAGGGAGAAAGAAGTTTCATGGAGTCATTTAATAATGATTTAAACCCTGGTTATGATTATAATCCAGTACTACAATCACAACAACAGCGTAATATATTATCTGGTTCAAAAGCAACAAAACGTTCTGTAAGTGAAACTAAGAAAAAATATGTAGCATATATGCAGGACTGGAAATGCGGTCAATGTAAGAATAAACTAACACATACATTTGAAGTAGACCACAGAATAAGATTAGAACATGGGGGAGGCAATGATGTGTCAAATTTAGTTGCATTGTGTAGAGAATGTCATGGACAAAAAACTGCATCTGAAAATATGTAAAAATGTAAATATTCTGTTTACAAATTTATTATATTGTCTATTTATAATACAATAGTATGGACACTAATTTAGAAACAAAACTAACTTCATATAATTTTTTGTTAGTTATATTATTTATATTTTTAATTATAGCCATTGTTACATATAAAGTAAATTCTAACGCATTTTCATATTCATTTGGAAAAGAAATATTTGTTACATTACCATTTTTATTTATTATAATATTTTTAATAAAAGAAATAGTTGTTTTAAAAATGAGTCCAGGTGATTCATTTTTATCTAAATATTCATTTTCAAATAGTCCTTTTTTTGTTACAGTGTTAACTGGATTAACATTAGCTATTGCTGTAGGTGGATTCTTTTCTGTATTAGCTGTAGCTGGCATTTTTGACGATAAACCACCTGCAAATAATAGTTCAATTATTCTAAATATAGCATTAATATTTTTATTTATAATTGTATCATCTATTTTATTTTTTTATTCTCAACAAAAAGATAAACCTATTATAAATCAAATTCCTATACAAATAAGATATATTTATGAATTGAGAACAAAATGGACACTAATTTTTGCTGCCTTTATAGTGGTCATTTTTTTATTATATTTAGTAAACCCTGGTGATGCAATGACTACATATGGTGGTCCAGTAATATTTTTTTCACTTTTTGTCGGTTTAGTTATGTTTTCAATGATTTATATTTATCAATATTTTTTAGATAATCCATCAAAATCAAATATGTTTACTAATGCACCAACTTTTGTTTCTTTTATGTTAAAAGGTTCATATATAATTGCTGCATTAACGTTGTCTGGTTTAATGATTTATGGTGTTTTAAAACTAATGGGTATATTAGATGGCTCTGGTTCAAACTATAAATCATGGGGTCATTATTTAATTAATTTCATTTTGATTGGTACATTAATAGGCATTTTGTATAAGTTATTTACTGCAGGTGGTTACTTTGCAAAGTCACCTTTTTATCGTTTAGTTGTCAACACATTATTATATATACCATGTATTTTAGTTTATAGTTTAAGTACACTATCTAGTTTACTTGGTTTATCGTCTGATGCATCATCTGGTTTTAGTCCTGCAACTGCAAGTGAAAAGAGGATTTTAATAATTGCATTAGTGTTAGTTGTAGGATACTTTTTAATGGAATATGTTATTGTTCCTTATATTAGTAAGAAAGTGGTTACTCAAGGTGGAAAACAATATATTAATGAAGCAGTGCCTCTTAATTCTATTTATAATGTTGCATCATATCAAGATTTAAATGGCATTACAGAACCTGATACATATAATTACAATTATGCGTTGTCATTTTGGTTTTATATTGATTCTTTTCCTCCTAGTACAAATTCTTCATATTTAAAAAATATGCAAATATTATCATTTGGAAACAATCCATCTATATATTATGATGCAACACTTAATAAATTATCCATATCAGTAAAACAAAGTTCAGAGCCAATTTATTCATATATAAAAGAGCAAACTGGTCTATCAACAAAGGATATAGAACAATGGAAAGAAGTAAAAATAACTTTAGATGATAATAAAAAAGCACATAATATTGAAGAAGATATTAACAAAATCAAACACGAAATCCAAGACGAAACCGAAGCCGAAAACGAAGACGAAAACAAAAGAATATTATATAAAAATGAAAATGTATTATTACAAAAATGGAATAACATTGTATTAAATTATACTGGTGGAACTTTAGATATATTTTATAATGGCGTGTTAGTTAAATCATCAATAGAAGTTGTTCCATATTTAAGTTATGATATGCTTACAATAGGTAGTGATAATGGAGTCAGCGGAAGCATAGCAAATTTAGTATACTTTAAAAATGCAGTAGATGCAGTAACAATTAATACTATATATAATACATTAAAGAATAAAAATCCCCCTATTTTATAAGGTTAAACTAACTAGTAACTACAAATAACAAAAATGAATTGTAAATTATATAACAAATAAAATAATATTATATAAATAAGTAAAAATTTCTATTTGTATAATATAATATAAATGGACGTAAAATCTATATTAGTATTTGTAATAATAATTGTTTTACTATATATCATATATAAATATGTTATTCAAGATAAGAGTACATTAAGTAGTCTTGTATCAGGTAAAACTATGCAAAAAATAGAAGCAACTAGTTTAGAAACTTCTACTTCTACTGGAAGTAGTAATTTTACTTATTCGATTTGGTTCTTTATTGATGATTGGAATTATCGGTATGGTGAACCAAAAATAATATTTGGTAGAATGACTGACGGCAATGGTGAAAAACAGCCATGTCCTTCAGTAACATTAGGTCCTCTTGAAAACAATATAGCTGTATCTTTAGCAGTTTATCCTGGATTAGATGAAGTTCCTGAAGATGGGTCCAATGTACTTGTTCATAGTTGCGCAATAGCTAATGTTCCTATTCAAAAATGGTGCAATTTATTAGTGAGTGTTTATGGTAGAACATTAGATATATATTTAGATGGAAAATTGGTGCGTACTTGTGTATTACCTGGTGTTGCCAAGATAGACTCAGCTGCACCAATCTTTATAACACCAAAAGGTGGTTTCTCAGGTTATACATCAAATTTTCAGTATTGGCCAGATTCATGTGACCCACAAAAAGCATGGAATATTTATCAAAAGGGTTATGGAGGTAATTGGTTAAGTAATCTATTTGGTAAATATACTGTGAAAGTAACAGTGATGGAAAATAATGTGGAAAATAGTAGTTTTACAATGTAAGATATAAGATATAAGATAACAAAAAATATTTTTAGCATATTATATATAAGAATGGATTACCAAAATACAGGAAGTGGAAATAGCTCAGCATTTAATCAATTTACTGGAACTACAAATAATTATGTAAATGCAACACAAGAATTTTTAGAATCAAATAGTTTGGTAGCAAAAGTAGCATTTCTTTTGTTAGTTTTATTTGTTTTTGTTTTATTATTTCGTTTAGGAATGATGCTTTTAGGATATTTCTTATCACCATCTGCTAATCCCATGATTATTGATGGTATGGTTGATGCAAAACAATTAGTTGTAGTCCCTCAAGAACCAGATAATCCAAATGCTATTACTATAAAACGTTCTGTAAACGCAAGTGATGGAATTGAATTTACTTGGTCTGTTTGGGTATTTATAGACGATTTAACATATAATTCTGGACAATATCGTTGTGTGTTTTACAAAGGTAACGACTTTTCATCTAATCCAAATGCCTCAACGGAAGAACAACAAGGGCTCAATTTTCCAAATAATGCTCCTGGTGTTTATATAGCACCTAACACTAACAATTTAGTAATAATGATGAATACATTTAATGTAATTAATGAAGAAGTTACTGTCGAAGACATTCCAATTAACAAATGGTTTAATCTTATTATTCGTTGTCAAAATACAACATTAGATATTTATATGAATGGTCTAATAGTAAAAAGCTATGAATTACATGGAGTTCCTAAGCAAAATTATGGAGACATATATGTTGCACCCAATGGTGGATTTTCCGGAAATATTTCAAACTTACATTACTATAGTTATGCTTTAGGAACCAGTGAAATTAATAGATTAGTAACTAGAGGTCCTAATACAAATATGAAAAATTCATTGGCAGCAAGTATGAAATTGAAGAATCCTAATTATTTATCATTAAGATGGTATTTTTATGGTAATTCATCTTAAATATAGTTTATTATTATAATATAAGTAATGGCATTTTATAATAATAGTAGTAGCATTTGTTATTTACCACAACCTCCTAGGGTTTGGTCACGAGTGCAAAATAGTTGTTCAGTAGATACTGATGATAATCCAACTGGATTTGTAAAACTACCTTATTCTGGACAAATCGTTCCTGCATCACAACTTGGGTATCATATTGCTATGTTAAATAAAGGCAATGTATTGCAATACAAGGCGAATAGCAGTAATTTAACAAAGGCTCAAAGATATTCAAAAATAGCAAAAGGTCAATGGGTAAATAGAAATACAACATGGGGAACCCAAAGTGAACGCGGTTATACGAATCCAAACACTTCATCTTTAAAACGTACTGGAAATGTAGTAAATATAGCAATAGACCCTGTTACAGGGCAAAATCTTGGTCCAACTACTTTACCTGTAACATGTCCTACACCAGTTATACCAATAAATAATGTAATTCCACATATTTCACAAGTATCAGAAAATACTCCTCCACCTCCACCTCCTCCTCCACAGCCACCCCAACCTGTCATTATTCCAAAAGTTCCAGACATTTTACCTCCAGCACCCATTGTTATTCAAGATGGTGGTAATCTTATTTGTTCTGTACAAGAAAATATTTGCACTGGTGAGGTTTTTTCAACAGTTTCACAACAATTATGCAATTTAACAACTGATTCAGATGTACCAGGAGAAATACAGCCATTGTGTTGGAATGATGGAACACCAACTTGGTATCCAAGACAACGTCTAACAATGACAAATAGTACAAATAAATGGCCTTATTCATCTGGAGGACCAACAAGTGTACCTTTGCAAAGCGCAATAAAACCTTCACCTCCAATAATAGATTCAATTACAAATATTTCAGGGTCATTTACAGTTACTTTAACTTGGACTCAAAATATTTTGTGTTTACCAGTTACTTCATTTTTAGTTTATGAAAATAATAATTTTGCATTTGAATTACCTTATTCAACCAATTTAACAACTACAACTAGTTTTTTAGTTTTTTCTCCAGGAACATATGATTATTATATGTATAGTAAAAATGGTTCTATATTATCAGAACAATCAAATGTGGTTTCAATTACTATTGTTATATAATGTAATAGCAATTATATAACGTAATATAATATAATAGTAATTATATTACATATTTTTTTGTTAGTTTATAGTAAATGTATAAAGGATACAGAAATCAAATAAAATATAAGAATCCAGCTTATAATAAAATAATTCAGTTTCCTTCTATGTGTAAATGTAAAAAATGTCAACAATATAATCCTATACCATATTCTCCAGGACAGTTAAATACATATTTTTGTATGTATTGCGGAACACCCAATTATATACTTAAATAAATTTATTTTAGCAATAAAATTGAAATAAGTTTTTAGATTATAAATGTTATAATCTAAAATATAATATATAATATAATGGAAATATCCGTTGAAATTGATTTTGATGATGCATCAAAAGAATGGCGTAAAAATAAAATAGCATTAGGAAAGGGATATTTTAAATATAAATGTGCTATAGATGGCTGCAATGAATATACATATTCATATGTAACTGAAAGTAAATATTTTAACAAATTTGCTACAGAGTTTGATTTAAAAAATAAGAATCATAATAATAAGCATATTTACTGTGAAACGCATTTATTTTGTTATTCAAAATAAAATTATACATTTCGTCTTTTAGTTTTTATTTTTTTTGCCTTTTTGTTGGTTATACTTTTTCTCAATTTATTTTGTTTTTTGCTTTTACTTCTTTTTTGATTTTTATTTTTACCTCCATTATAGCTATATAATAAAATCTCAGGACTGTTAGTTGATAAAGGTTTGAATCCAATATTTACATAAAATTCATATGCATGTCTATTAAATTCTATTCCTTTGCCAACATGTAAAAATATATATTTTATACTCGGGTTAAATATTTTTAATAAATTACTTATTACATAATTTATAAAATATTTGGTTAAACCAGGAATTCTTTGTTTATAATTTGAACATAATAATGTTAGTTCAACTGAATTAACTATTAAATAACCATTATTTAAAATTTCATCTTTATTTTTATTACAATCTAGATCAACTATAGTAGATGAATATATATTTGTATTATTGGTATCAGATAAGAAAAATCCAATAGAATTTTCATCTTCAATTGATAAATAGGATAATGACTCGTATGTTTTATCCAAGAATACTGGGTCACATATATTTATCTTTTTTAATAATGATTCATATATATTATAATTTGTTGAGTCAACTATATGTAAATTATATTTAATTTTATTGTATTCTAAATTTAGTATATTCATATAATTAGTATATAAAATTTTTTCTTTTTCTTTTTATTTTCTTTTTTATTTTCTTTTTTCTTTTCTTTTCTTTTTATTTCTTTTCTTTCCCTTTTTCTTTTCTTTTTAGTTTAATTTATTATTAGACATTTTTCAGATGGAAAGGTACTATATGCAAAATTATAAAAAAAATATGCGGTTGGAGATATTGCATATGGATAAGTTTTTATTTGCAAATTATTTATAATTTCTTTATTGTGTGATATATCTTCAATTGTTAAATATCCATAATTAGGATATTTTTTTCTTATAGATTGTAATGAATTTTTAAAGCCATTTATAAAATTATCTATTGTTAAACCAACATTCATTGATGCAAAACAATCAAGTATTTCTAATGAATTTATAGTTGTACATGTTTTTTTGAATAAATATACCGCCTGTATTTCTTTATCAAGAAGTATCATTTTAATAATTAAATTTCTTGTTTCAATTAAACTAATTAAATTACTTATTTCTGGCCAAATAACTATATTCCAATATTTTATGTGTTCATTTACAAAATTATAAAAATAATAAATATTTTGTTTATCTCCAGTTAATATTTTATAATTGTCTAATAAATAATTACTTTTTATCCATTTTTTCATATTAAAGCAATAAGAATTATATGCAGTTAATGGAATTATTCCTGTTAGTTCATCTTCTCTTTTAAATAAACTAACACATATTTTTTTATTATTATGTGATTGATTATATTCGTGTGTTTGAATTAATTGTGGAGCAATTCCCTTTTTTCTTGAACTTTTCTCTATACACAAATAGTCTACATAATATGCATCTATTTGATAATAATCTTTTTTAGAAAAAGAATCATTTTTTATTATGTTTACATGTAATGGTCTACTAGTTATTACTCCAATTAATTGTTTATCATCAATTATGTGACCAGTTTTTGAATCTAAAAGTGCATTTGGTTTCCAAAAATAAGACCAATAACAAGTTTCAAAATGTCCATCAAAATAAGGAAGTATATTGGTTTCTTTTGGATAATAATTGGACCCATTTTTGTTTCTTAAATAATTATATTGAATTAGATTTACTGCTTCTTTTACTTGTATTTTAGTTAGTTTTGTAAAATCAAAAGTAATAATATCTTTTAAATTTGTATATTTATTTTTTTCCGGTAATTCTTGTCTAATTATTCCTTTATTGTAAAACCAATAAAAAATATCATAATAATGAAATACAGGTTGCAATGCCCAAAATTGATATTTTATTCTGACATATGCAAAAAACAAGGTAATTATAATTATAAATGCTAATAATATGTATAATATCATTTAATTTTATACATATTTCATATTTTTAAAACACTAATTTAACGAGATGTAGCCCTACATTCTGGACAACAATTATTGAATTGTATTATTGTACAATAACATTGTTCGCAACATTTATGTACACAAGAATAATGACAACGAACCAATGTATTATTCATACAAACAGGACATTCGTGTTGTGAAACATTTAATAATAATAATTCTGGATATAAGTGATTTTGTTTTCTTACGTAAAACATTACATTTAAATTTTGTCCCCAAATATTTCTTAGATGCTGATTGCTTTCTTCTAAAGCAGGTGCCAATTCAGGTATAATATGATGCAATGCGTTATACATTTGATTCATAGGAACAATATCAAATTCATAATTTTCTAATTTAAACATTATCTTTAAAACAGGTTTTACAGACCATATAAATTGTTGAACTGTCCAATGTGGATTCACTCGTACAATTTTAATATTTGTATTGGGTGCCCATACTTCCTTAAATGACACTGAATTTGATTGAATAGACATCATGATTTATTGTGAATATATTATACATCTTTTGTTTTTATATTATTTTCAATTTTTTATTTGTTTGTTGTTTATTTTTAACAAGTAATAGTTGTTGTACAAGATGTTGTAACCATTCCTGCTACGTTTGTCTTCTTTACATTTTGAACTTTTGTATAAATTATTGTTACATTTTTTTCTTTTGATAATTTTGTTGTATATTTTTTGCATAATAACGCACCTTGCTTCACAATATATTTTAATGATTTTTTATCAAAAGGGTTTTTATCAAAAGGGTTTTTATCAAAAGGTTCTAATAAAGCTATTACATGACAAGAAGATGTAGTTGCTGCATGAAACCATAAATCATTTGGACCAGCATAATCAAGCAGGTCACTATTTTCATTTTTATGACGTCCAATCAAAAAATTAATTTCCATATTTAGTCCCTGAACATACATGGTTTCTTTTTTCATTATCTTATTTAATATATTTTACTATAATACACAATATGTTTCTATATGTTTTTATTATATATAATATTTTTTGTAGGCTAATTAGGTTTAATAAACATATATAAATATTGGTATTCATATTGGCATTGTAATAAGTCGATTTGTGCTTCTAAAAAGAAACCTTGTCCTTGAACTTCTTGAACAATTGTCTCTAAATCATCCATATACAATATATGCTCATTTTTGCGTACTTTACCATCAGAATCGTTTTTAAACTTTTCTTCAAATTTTGCAATATTATTTTGTTTATCTAGTTTGAAATCAGCACTATAATTAAAATCAGTAAATTTGACTTTTGTCGTTGTAATGCGTTCCTTGGCATAACGTTGAGGAGATACATATAATAAAGGGTTGCCTGGCGGTAAAATAGGGTCAAAATTATCACGGTCAACTAAATGTAAAATCAAATATCCGCCAGGCATTAACCAGTTAAAACAATTAGCAAAAAACTGTGTTCTATCTTTAATGTAATAAACTGTAAAATACATACATAAAATATGTGTAAAAGTGTTTGGTTCAAATGTACCAGAATTAGTTGCATCTGCGACCTGAAATTTGTAATCAGGATAATTTTTCTTATCTTGTTCAATCATGGATGGTGAAATATCAATTCCTAAAATATCAAACCCTTTAGAAGCAAATGATGCTACATGATGACCAGTACCACATCCAACATCTAAAATACGACTATGACTTGTCGGTTCAGTTTTGTTAATAATTTGTCCAATTTCATATTCATCTTTAAGATTGTTAAATACTAAATAATCATATATTTCTGTATAAAAATCATCATAAATATCATTTCCAGATTTTAAAAGAAATCTATCATTTTGTTCAAATCCTTCAATTCCAGCATTATGTGATTTTAATCCTTTAAATACAAGTACAAATAACAATAGCAATGTAGTAAATATAAGTATTTTACCCCATAATGAAGCTTTAGTATAAGAAGAACCTAAAGAATTTATTTGTTTTAGGAAACTTTCAAAAATAGTTGGCATCTTATATTTATATAATATTTATATTTAGTTTACAAATATTTTACTTTATTTTACTTTATTTGGTTTATTTAGGTTATTTGGTTTATTTAGGTTTATTTACTTTATTTGGTTTATTTAGGTTTATTTACTTTATTTGGTTTATTTAGGTTTATTTTGGTTTATTATTTATATTAATATTTATATATTAATGACAATTATAAATGGTATTGAAATCGATTATATAACATATACATTTAATGAAATAAAATCTGCTATTGCAAATAATGAACCAATAGAAGATAAACTAAATGTTATTATTGTTGTATCAAATCCTTGTCTTTATGCTACACGTTATATTTTATGGAAAGAATTTGTAAAACGTTTTGAAGAAGAGGAAACAAATGTTAGTCTGTATTGTGTTGAATTAGCATATGGAGACCAAAAATTTATTGTAACTGATAAAAAGAATAAACAACATTTGCAGATTCGTACTGATGTACCAATATGGCATAAAGAAAATATGGTAAATCTTGCTGTAAAAAAGTTATTGCCTGCTTCATGGAAAGCATTTGCTTGGATTGATGCAGATATAGAATTTGATAATTTTTCATGGGCATCAAATGCTCTAAAAATTCTAAATGGTTGTAAAGATGTTGTGCAATTATTTAGTCATTGTGTTGATATGGATAAAGAATATAATACCATGAATATATTTACTGGGTTTGGCTATAGTTTTACAAAGGGAAAAAAATATACAGTTAAAGGACAAGATTATTGGCATCCTGGATTTGCATGGGCTATGACCAGAAAAGCATATGAAAAACTAGGCGGAATATACGAAGATGGGGTGTTAGGTTCAGGTGATAGTATTATGTCACTAGCATTTATAGGCCATGCTGATAAAATGAATAGAAATGATTATCATGAAGATTATAATAATTCAATGATACAATTTCAAAATAAATGCAAAGGTTTACGTCTTGGATATGTGCCAGGATTAATAAGACACTATTATCATGGTTCAAAGGCAAACAGAAAATATACAGAGCGTTGGCAACTACTAATTAAACATCAATATTCTCCTGAAAAGCATTTAACACATGATAAAGACGGTATATTAATCCCAGCTACAAATTTTCCAGAAGAATTTAAAGAAGATATTTACAACTATTTTGCAGAAAGAAAAGAAGATGAATAACTTTATTTTTTGTTAGTTATATATAATGCGTACTAATAATAAACTTACAAAAAGAATGCAAACAAAAAGAATGCAAACAAAAAGAAGACAAACAAAAAGAATGCAAACAAAAAGAATGCAAACAAAAAGAAGACAAACAAAAAGAATGCAAACAAAAAGAAGACAAACAAAAAGAAGACACGCAAAAGGAGGAATGTTAAGGCAAGTGGGAGCACCTGTCTTAACAGCTGTAAAATCAATAGGAACAGAATATGCAAAGGACCAAGCACAAAAAATAGTTACAGGCAAGCGTAATGTTTTAGGGGATATTACCAACACTTACAAAAATAAAAACCCTGCAACCCCTATTATGTCTATAAGTCCTACTATTTCTAAAACTACTATAAGTAATAACAAATATTCAGAAAACGATGAAAATATAATGATGGGACTAAAACCTAAAGTAAATGTAAATATAAAACCAGTTGTAACCTTAACAAATAATAAGTATTCATATTCAGATTTTGAAATATAACAAAATAAAAATAAAAATAAAAATAAAAAGATTCTCGTTTTTTTCTTAGTAATTTTGGCTATACCTTTTTTAAAGGTATATATGGATATAAATGATATAAGACAATTAAAAGACTTTAAGGGTATTACTTTTTCTGAATTCAAGAAAACGGATGTAAAAAAAGAGCTTGTTAAAAATCTGTATAATGCCAAAATAGAACCAGCATGTTATTGGAGCGCAGAGCTAATTTGTGCTGGTCATTTTCAAGATTTATGGGATTCTATCATCGGATTTTATTCTAAACACATTCATATTGGCAATCCAAAACTTATTACATATTTAGAGTTACGCATTGAAAATTTTAAAGAAATCATTAGAAATGGTTATATAGATATGGAATTAAGTTTACGTAATAATGACAAAATAAGAAAGCTATTTTGTGAAGTAATTTGTATATTATGCGAAGCCAAGAAAAAACATGCATATGCAGAAGTAAAAGTAAAAAAAGAAGACTTTGATTTGACTCAAATGACGGAGCGGTTTAAAGCACCTAATGTAGCATTTGCAGATACTATTTTTTTAAAAGACGACCCTAAGGAATTATTTGTAGCAGCAAATGAGCTTGCATTTAATTTAACAGAAAATGCTAAAAATAGCGTAGGTGCATGTTATTGGATGGAATGGATAATTGAATTTGAAACAATATGTAAAGGAAAAAAGGAAAAAATAAAATGTGAACGTCGAATATTTCCAAAAGTCGAATCAAAATCACAAATGGATATAATATGGATTATTTGGGATATATTTATATCTGAAGCACAACGCCGTAACAATTTAGTACAACGCATAGTAAATAGCGCATTAAATATATTTTGTTTACGTTATACAGCTGGTTGTCATAAAAAACGCCGTTTTTTGTTATATTTTATAATAGAATTATTTACAGAGCCTTATGCGTTAGATGAAGATATTATTAAAGATAAAAATAAAATAATTACTTTAACTAAGAAGATAGACAAAATATATAAAGAAATAAAACAAAATGAAATATCACCTGGAACAGATTATTTATATGAAAACCTCAAGGCTTCTAATTTGGAAAAAACAATAGCAAAATTAGAAAAAATGAACAATTTGGGGGATGAATTTATACCAAGACAAGGATAAATAAAAAATGACAATAAAATAATATATATATAAAATATTTGTATATAAATATAATTTTCAATATATTTATATAAATATGTTTTTTGTTTTTAAAGTATTAAAATTTGTAGTTTTCATACAATTTGTTGTATCAAATGCTACGTTTTTTTCACGAACAGTGCATCGTAATAATATTATTTTATATAAAAAAAATTACAATCCATTTGGCCAACATTATGAAAATTACATAAGAAAATTAAATTCAAAAAACATTACTATACAAAATCAAGCAATTTTAAATAGCAATGATACACATGAACCATCATTTCAAATTAATAGACGTTTTCGAGGAAATCAAGATAATGAAATTCGTCCTTTACCTTTGCCAGAATATTATGATATGGAAGGAAATCCAATTCACATAAATATAGGAGGAAGGTCACAAAACACTAATAAAAAAAGTGAAAATTTTGAAGTAATTAAAAATCACAACTTTTCTTTTAAAAATATTGGTGGTTATGAAAATATTAAATTAGAACTAAGACAATGTATAGATATTTTAAATAATTACAATAAATACAAAGAATTTAATGTACGCATACCTAAGGGAATTATTTTGGAAGGCCCTCCTGGAAATGGAAAAACCATGATTGCTAAAGGGTTTGCAGGAGAAACTAAAACATCTTTTATTGCTGTATCTGGCTCACAATTTCAAGAAAAATATGTTGGCGTAGGACAAACACGTGTTAGAGAATTATTTAAATTAGCCAAAGAAAATAGTCCATGTGTTATTTTTATTGATGAAATAGATGCAATTGGACGAAAACGTTCATCTGATGCTGAATCTTCTGGTTCTGAAAGAGATAACACATTAAATGAACTATTAGTAAATTTGGATGGATTTCAAACTACTCAAGGTATATTTCTTATTGGAGCAACAAATCGTGTAGATTTATTAGACCCTGCACTACTACGTCCTGGACGCATTGATAAAAAAATTCATATTGGACTACCTGATAGCAATACTAGAGAAGCTATTATTAAGCTTCATTTAAATGGTAAACCGTATGATACAGTTGCTATTGATATTAAAGATTTAGTTGACGTAACTACAGGATTATCTGGAGCACAAATTGAAAATTTATTAAACGAGGCAATGCTTAATGCTTTAAGAAATGAACGCACTCAAATGGAATATGTTGATATTGATTTAGTAATGAATAAAATAATGGTTGGCTGGCAACCTACTGAGCATCAATTTACAAATGATATTATTGATCGTATTGCAATTCATGAAATGGGACATGCTATTGTTGGCTTCTTTTCAAAGCATCATTCCAAAGTAAGTAAAGTAATTATTAATTTGTCAGCACCAAAAAGCCCAGGTTATACAATGTTTGAAAGTTCTTCATCAACAATTTATACAAGAGAAGCATTATTTGAACATTTGATGATTTTGTTGGCAGGAAGAATTGCAGAAGAAATATTTTATGATGTATCTGTAACAACTGGAGCTATTAATGATTTTGAAGAAACATTTAAATTGGCAGAGAGAATGATTACGTATTATGGCATGGGTAAAAATATTATTTATCCAAATTTGAGTGATAACTATAAGGAAAAAATAGATGATGAAGTAGTAGGACTAATTAATGATGCATACCAAATGTCTAAGATTGTTTTAGAAGGTTGTAAAGATTTGATTTTAGAATGTGCTGTTATTTTGAAAAAAGAAAAAATTCTAAAAGTAGAAAAAATAGTGGAAA
>Ga0209086_10000872_pt1 | contig 24796 bp, 19 predicted proteins | sample M_130207_XF_Meta_FD_187312 | JGI IMG/M metagenome (GOLD analysis project Ga0209086, IMG submission 187312) | Freshwater microbial communities from Lake Montjoie, Canada to study carbon cycling - M_130207_XF_MetaG (SPAdes) (version 2) | ecosystem: Environmental > Aquatic > Freshwater > Lake... | reverse complement strand
ATGTAATTTCATTATAAGCATTACAACACTAAAGCCCTCGTGGTGGAATTGGTAGACACAAAGGACTTAAAATCCTTGCCCTTTTTGGGAGTGCCGGTTCAAGTCCGGCCGAGGGCACCACAATTATGAAAATATTATTTGTTTTTTTTTTATTAGTATCTTGCTCTAAAGATATAAAAGTTCCATTTATTAGCAAAGATCCAGCAAAACCAATCAATGTTATAATTGAAAATGAATTTGATATTACATATTCATTATTGACATTAGCAAGACAGAATAATGATGCTTGTCAGATGTCTTTAGAAATTAAAAACATTTCTAAAGAAGAAAAAAGAAATTCATTATCAATAGAAGCTTTTTCTTTTGCAGATAAAAAATACGAAGCTTTTATTGTGGAAAAAAGATCAAAACCTAATGAAATTGTAAATTCTAATGTTCAGTTTAATGGAATTAATTGTGGAGATGTTAGAAAAATAAATTTCTTTAAATAATATTATAAGTCTATATTTTTAACTTTGGGTGCGTTTTCTTCTATAAATTTAAGTCTTAAATCTGCATTTTTTCCCATAATATTTGAAATTAACTTGTTTGTTTTTTTATAATCACTCGTTGGAACAGTTACTCTAATTAAAGATCTGGTGTTAATATCCATTGTCGTTTCTTTTAATTGTAGAGCCATCATTTCACCTAATCCTTTAAATCTACTTATTTCGATTTTAGATCCTTTTTTAAGATTCTTTAATAATTTGTCTTTTTCAATATCGTTTCGAACATAATAAATTTGGTTAGATATAGTAAGTTTATAAAGAGGAGGAACCGCAAGATATAAATGTCCATTTTTAATTAAATTGGGCATTTCGCAGAAAAAAAAAGTTAAAAGTAAGCTTGCGATGTGATCACCATCAACATCAGCATCAGTCATAATAATTACTTTTTCATATCTTAAATCTTTATCAATATACTTTTCTCTTCTTTGACAACCAAGCGCCTGAAGTAAATTTGATATTTCAGTGTTAGCTAATATTTTTGCAGTGTTAGAGTTTTTGACATTTAATATTTTTCCTCTCAAAGGAAGAATAGCTTGAAAATTTCTATCTCGAGCTTGCTTTGCAGAACCTCCAGCAGAATCTCCTTCAACTATAAATAATTCTGTACCTTCAACTTTTGAACTAGTGCAGTCAGCAAGTTTTCCAGGCAAACGTATTTTTCTTGTTGCACTTTGTCTTCCAACATCAAGATTTTGATCTAGTAGATTTCTTTCTCTTATTTTCCCTTCAATAAAAGTGAGAATAGAATTTGATGCTTTAGGATGTTGATTGAACCAGTTTTCAACTGACTTTGCTATAGATGCGTCGCAATATTTTTGAATGTAAGCAGACGACAATCTTGATTTAGTTTGTCCTTCAAATTCTGGATTATTAATAAAAACAGAGACAATATAACTTGCATTAGATAGTATTTCATCAGCACTTGCGCTTGCCACTAATTTGTTATTTTTAAATTTTGCAATTTTTCTTATAGATTTTGCAACACCAGATCTAAAACCTTGTTCGTGAGTTCCACCATTAGTAGTTAGTACTGAGTTACAAAATGAAATTTTAAATTCAGAAATTTCATTGTGCCATTGAATTGCAAATTCAAATTTTCCTTTATCGTCATCAAAATTGTTTTTATGATGACATGTTTTATCATTTATTTTGGTAAAGTTTTTAGTTTCACTGTCTAAATACTCAACAATACCATCAGGAAAAAAAAGTTTTGCACTATTTGGAGTATCGTCTTTTCTATTAATTAAAGATCTATCGCATTCCCAATGTATTGTAATGCCTTTAACTAAATAAGCCTTACTTTTGCAAAGATTGTACAATCTATTTGGAACAAAATTTAGTTCTTTCCCAAAAACTTCTTTATCTGGAATGAACGTAACTTGAGTTCCATTTTTAATCTTGGATTTTCCTTTTTTAGTTAATTTATTTAAAGGTTTTCCTTTTGAATAATTTTGTTCAAAAATAGTAGAGTTTTTAAATACTTCTATCTTTAACTTTTCAGACAAAGCATTCACAACCGAAAGACCAACACCATGCAATCCAGCAGAAGTAGAGTAGGTTCCTTCTTTAAATTTTCCACCCGAATGTAGTGTTGTCATTACTATTTCAAGTGCAGTTTTATTTTTCTTTGGATGTTTATCTAAAGGAATTCCTCTTCCGTCATCAGTTACCGTTAGCGATTTATCTTTATTTAATTTTACATAAATATTTTTTGCATAACCTGCAGTAACTTCATCCATAGAGTTATCAATGATTTCTGTTGCAAGGTGATGAAACGCAGTCTCGTCTGTACCGCCAATGTACATTCCAGGTCTTTTTCTAACAGGTTCTAGACCCTCTAGAATTTCAATATCTTTAGCGGAATAATTATTATTTTTTACCACACGCCCAGCATTAGATTAATTTGCGTAAAAATACAGACGTAAATTTTATTTTAGGCCAAAAAAAACCCCGTATTTTTAGATACGGGGTTTTAAATTTTAAAATATTGTAATTAGCAGCTGTAATACATTTGGTATTCAACTGGATGAGGAGTGTGTTCCATGTTGTACACTTCTGTCATCTTTAACTCGATGTAAGCATCAATCTGATCATCAGTGAACACTCCACCAGAAGTTAAAAAGCTTCTGTCTTTATCTAGGTTTTCTAAAGCTTCTCTCAAAGAACCACAAACTTGGGGAACCCCTTTAAGTTCTTCAGCTGATAAAGAATATAAATCTTTATCGAATGGTTTTCCTGGATCAATTTTATTTTTAATTCCGTCAATACCAGCCATTAACATAGAAGCAAAAGTTAAGTACGGATTTCCTGCGGCATCTGGAAATCTAACTTCAACTCTTTTCCCTTTTGGATTTGAACTAAAAGGTATTCTGCAGCTTGCAGATCTATTTCTTGCAGAGTAAGCAAGAATAACTGGAGCTTCAAATCCAGGAATTAATCTTTTGTAGCTGTTAGTAGTTGAATTAGTAAAAGCATTTAAAGCTTTTGCGTGTTTAATAATTCCACCTATATAATAAAGGCACTCTTGAGAAAGTCCTGCGTATTTATCTCCAGCAAAAAGTGGCTTACCGGCTTTCCAAATAGACTGGTGACAATGCATACCTGATCCATTATCCCCTTTAATTGGTTTTGCCATAAATGTTGCAGTTTTTCCAAATGAATGAGCAACCATTTGAACTGCATATTTATAAATTTGCATATTGTCAGCGTTACGTACCATTGTATCAAACATTGTACCTAACTCATGCTGAGAAGGAGCAACTTCATGGTGATGCTTCTCAACTTTAACACCCATATCTTTCATTGCTTTTAATGCTTCTGCTCTTAAATCCTGACAGCTGTCAACTGGAGGCACTGGGAAATAACCACCTTTTACAACTGGTCTATGACCCATGTTTCCGTTTGGATATTCTTTATCTCCATTATAAGGACCTTCATTGCTATCAACTTGAAAAGATACTTTTTGCATAGTGTTAGAAATTTTAACATCATCAAATATAAAAAATTCTGGCTCAGGTCCAAAATAGATAGTATCGCCAATTCCAGTAGTTTTTAAATATGCTTCTGCTTTTTTTGCAATAGACCTAGGATCTCTCTCGTAGTAATCTTTTTTTATAGGATCCATAATATCACAGAATAAAACTAGAGTGTTGTGTGAAGTGAAAGGATCAATAAATGTTCTAGATAAGTCTGGTTTTAAAATCATGTCAGATTCATTAATTGCCTTCCATCCAGCAATAGATGAACCATCAAAAAAAGTTCCGTCATTTAAAAAATCCTCATCAATAGTTGTTAAATCCTGAGTCATATGCTGAAGCTTTCCTCTAGGATCGGTAAATCTTAAATCTACAAACTCTATCTCTTTTTCTTTAATTAATTTTATTATGTCTGACGCAGCACTCATTAATTTCTCCTTTTATTGATTATTAATCTTGTTTTTATTTTTTTATTGTAGATGTACTATAATTATAAGCAATAAATTCCATTGTTTTTTAGTTATGCCAGATATGCATAATAGTGCGAGTAAAATTAAACTGTAGATTGTTTTTTCAGAAATGATTTTAAATTCATCAGAAATTAAAGCTATTGAACAAAAAGAATTTAAACTAAGAAAAAGTTCCTATTCTTTAATGCAATCAGCAGGAGAAAAATGTGCAGATTATATTTCACTTAATATTTCAAAAAATAAAGAATTATTAGTTGTTTGCGGGCCAGGAAATAATGGAGGAGACGGTTTTGTAATTGGAAACAGTCTTATTACTAAAGGGCACAAGGTTAAAATTTTTCTAATCCTTCCATTAAAAAATAAAAAAAATGACAATTATAAAGCTTTCAAAAGACTTGATTGTGAAGTTTTTAATTTAAAAGACTTGCTTAAAGAGCTTAAGAAAAAAACAAAACCAATTATTGTTGATTGTATTTTTGGTACTGGTTTAAATAAAAATCTTAGTTCTAGTATTAAGGATATAGTTAGAGCGATTAATAAGAAGAAGACGTTTACTATTTCAATAGATATGCCGACTGGCATTAGCAGTGACAACGGACAGGTGATGGGAGAGGCAATAAAGGCTAACCTAACATTAGCTCTTCATTGCAAAAAAATAGGACATGTACTTTTTCCAGGGGTTTATTTTTCGGGCGTAATAAAGGTTTTAGATATCGGAATTAGAAGGTCTTTAAATAAAATTATAGATAATAGAATTAAAGAAAATAATCCAAATTTATGGATTAATAAAAAGTTTCCTTGGAAAAAATACAATTCACACAAATACTCTCGAGGTAGAGTTTATATTTATGGATCATTAAAGAATTATATAGGAGCATCATTATTGTCATCAAGCGCAGCTATTCGTTGTGGTACAGGGTCGGTCACAATTATTTCCAATAAAGATACGATAGACAAATATAATCAAAAGTTTTTTTCATTACTAAAAGTTGAAATTAACTCTGATGAAGAACTCAAAAACTTTCTAAATAGCTCTTCAATAACATCTTTTCTTATAGGACCAGGCGCAGGAGTTAATCAGCAGACCATAGATAATGTTAAATTAATATCTAAGTTTGTTAGCAGCGTAGTTATAGATGCGGATGCAATAACTTCATTTACTAAAAATTCAAAAGAATTATTTTCTATTTTAGATAAGAATAAAATTATCACTCCTCATGAAGGAGAATTTAATAGAATTTTTTCAGATCTTAAAAATGTTAAAAATAAAATTGAAAAATCAATAAAAGCTGCAAAAAAAGCAAATTGTGTTTTAGTTTTTAAAGGGCCCGATACAATTATAGCATCTCCAGATGGAGAAATTTGTATCAATACAATTTCCACGGAAGAATTAGCTGTGATTGGTTCTGGAGATGTTTTAAGTGGAATAATCGCAAGTCTCATCGGCAAAAATAAAATGTCAGCATTTGATGGTGCTTGTGCAGGTGTATGGCTGCATTCTTATGCCGCAAGAATGATTAAAAAGGGATTGATAGCAGAAGATATAATCAAAAATTTACCAAAAGCATTAGAGTATTTGGCTAAAAAATATAATTAGTCTTATTTAATTTTTGAGGGAATAACTTTATCATTTTCGTATTTTGGAGGACTATAATTTAGACCTTTAGGCTGTGTACTTGTAAATCTAAAATATATTAAAGAACAAATTAAAAGCAAAAGACTTAGTAATGATAAAGTTATTAAAGGAAATTTCTTGTTAACTTTTTTAGTTAAACGAACAAGTAAATAATAAATTACAAAAGGAAGAATGATTGCAGTGATAATTATTATATAGCGTATCATTTTAATTCTTTTCTTGTCTCTAAAAGCCAGACTTTAATTTTTTTCATGTTTAATAAAGTATTTAAATATTTTTATAACAAAAGTGATAATTTTATATTATAAATTTTATTGTCTATTACTAGTTTGAGCTTCATAATCAAATGTGCTTTTTATATAAGCAAATCCTATTCTTTTGCATCTTATATTTTATAAATAAAACCTAGAAAGCATTTAATAATATAGCTATATTCGCCATTCGAAATTTAATTAATATTAAAGCGGGAGTGGTGGAACGGTAGACACGCCAGTCTTAGGAACTGGTATCGAAAGATGTGAAGGTTCAAGTCCTTTCTCCCGCACCATGTAGAATATGAAAGTAACAGTATCAGAATCTAAAGGTTTAAAGACCAATCTAAATGTTTTGGTTAAGAAACATGAGATTGATAAAAAAATAGAAGAAAGAGTTATTGAACTACAGAAGACTGTTAACATTAAAGGTTTTCGACCAGGAAAAGCGCCAGTGGATTTATTAAAAAAACAATTTTCCCAAGCTTTATATGGAGAAGTTTTAGAAAAAATTTTACAGGACAACACTTATCAAGCGTTAAATGATAATAAGATTAAACCCGCTAGTCAGCCAAAAATTGAAATCAAATCCTCAGGTGAAAATAAAGATTTAGAGTACACAATTTCTGTTGAAAAAACTCCTGAAATAAAAAAAATCGAATTAGAAAAAATAATATTAACTGATTATAAATTAAAAATTGAAAAAAAAGATTTAGATGACAGAATTAATTTATTAGCAGAAGGTCAAAAAAAATACGTTAATAAGAAACAAGGCGAAAATTCTGTTAAAGGTGATTTAGTAGTTTTTGATTTTGAGGCAACTGTTAATGGTAAAGCTTTCGATGGAAATAAAGGTGAAAAAATTCAAATTATTTTAGGAAAAGATCTTTTTATCAAAGGTTTTGATGAGCAATTATTAACATGTAAATCTGGCGATAAAAAAGATGTTAAGATTAATTTACCTGAAAATTATCCAAAGAAAGAATTAGCAAATAAAACTGCAATATTTAATTGTAAAATATTAGAAGTTAAAAAATCAGAATCAGTAGTTATTGATGATCAATTTGCAAAAAATTTAGGAGCAAAAGATTTAAACGATTTAAAAATTCTATTAGAAAAACAACTGTCAAAAGAACAGTCTTCAATTACGGAAACAATAGTTAGAAAAGAAATTTTAGATTATTTAGATGAAAACTGTAAGTTTGACCTGCCTGAAGACTTAGTAAAAAATGAAAAAGAAATAGTTAAACATAGTTTTATTCATGAAAAAGCTCATAAAGATGAGCCCCATGATGATCATAAACATGGACATGATCATTCGGACATAAAGCTTACTAAAGAAGAAGAAGAAGATGTTTTAGATATTTCAAAAAGAAGAGTAAAACTAGCTTTAGTGCTAAATCAAATTGGAGAAGATTATAAGATTCAAGTAACGACACAGGAACTTCAGCAGGAATTACAAAAACAAATGAGTATGTACCCTGGACAAGAAAAACAAATTAGAGATTATTATCAAAAAAATCCCTCAGAAATTACAAGACTTAGAGGACCAATATACGAAGATAAGATTGTCGAACTGGTAAAATCTAAAGCCAAGGTTACTATTAAAGAAGTTAATAAAAAAGAGTTAGAACAACTTGTAAAAGATTTATCATCTAATCTTAAGTCTAAATCACCAGCTAAGTCAGCAAAGGGTAGTGACGACAAATCAAAAAAAGATACTAAATCAGAGGATAAATCAAAATCCCCAAAAAAGATTAGTAAAAAATAAGCAAAGCCTGTAGAATCTGATTCTCTATGAAAGATCAGATTGATATTCAAATGAATACTCTTATTCCAATGGTGGTTGAACAAACCAGCAGAGGAGAAAGAGCTTACGATATCTATTCAAGATTACTAAAAGAACGAATTATTTTTTTAGTAGGACCAGTACATTCTCATGTTGCAAGTTTAGTTTGCGCACAATTACTTTTTTTAGAGTCTGAAAATCCAAAGAAAGAAATTTTTTTATACATTAACAGTCCAGGAGGAGTAGTTACTGATGGGCTTGGCATTTATGACACCATGCAATATGTTAAATCTCCTGTTTCAACAATTTGTATTGGACAAGCAGCTTCTATGGGTTCATTTTTGCTGGCCGCAGGAGAAAAAGGTCATAGATTTTCTTTGCCAAACGCACGTATAATGGTTCATCAACCTTCAGCAGGCTTTCAAGGACAAGCAACTGATATTCAAATTCATGCAAATGAAATTTCTTATGTTAAAAAACGTCTTAATGAAATTTACTCAAAGCACACAGGCAAAGATTTTAAATCAATACAAGAAGCTTTAGAGAGAGACAAGTTTATGAGTCCTGAAGAAGCTAAAGATTTTGGGATAATTGATAAAGTAGTAGAAAAGAAAGCTGATTAGTCAGCTTATCTATATAACTTACACACAGTATAGAGATTAGATTCAACTTAGACTTGCTTTTAGAAGCAAGTCATTGTTTTATAACAACTTAACTGATTCGATCATTTAAATATGGGCAAAGATAATAAAAATACTCTTTATTGTTCCTTTTGCGGGAAAAGTCAGCACGAAGTTAGAAAACTCATAGCCGGTCCTACAGTTTTTATATGTGATGAATGCGTTGAACTTTGTATGGACATCATCAAAGAAGAAAACAAAAGTAATTTTGTTAAAGATGATGCTGGCGTTCCAACACCTAAAGAAATTTGTAAAGTTTTAGACGAGTATGTTATTGGTCAAGACAAAGCAAAAAAAGTTTTATCTGTTGCTGTGCACAATCACTATAAGAGATTAAATCAAGATTCTAAAAGTAGTAAAGAAGTTGAAATTTCAAAATCCAATGTATTACTTATTGGCCCGACAGGTTGCGGAAAAACTTTATTAGCGCAAACTCTTGCAAAAATTTTAGACGTTCCTTTCACTATGGCGGACGCTACTACTTTAACAGAGGCTGGTTATGTTGGGGAGGATGTTGAAAACATTATTTTAAAATTATTACAAGCTGCTGATTATAACGTTGAAAAAGCACAAAGAGGAATTGTTTACATTGATGAAGTTGATAAAATTAGTAGAAAAACAGAGAACCCTTCTATTACAAGAGATGTTTCTGGAGAGGGAGTTCAACAAGCCCTTTTAAAAATTATGGAAGGAACAGTTGCAAGCGTTCCACCACAAGGCGGAAGAAAACACCCTCAACAAGAATTTTTGCAAGTTAATACAACAAATATTCTATTTATATGTGGAGGAGCGTTTGGAGGATTAGAAAAAATTGTATCATTAAGAAGCAAAGGTACTGCGATGGGATTTGGAGCTACAATTAGAGAGCATGACAATAAAAGCACTGGTCAAATATTAAAAGACTTAGAGCCTGAAGATTTGTTAAAATTTGGTTTAATACCTGAGTTTATAGGAAGACTTCCAATCGTAGCAACTCTAGATGACTTACATGAAGAGGCTTTAATTAAAATTTTACAAGAACCAAAAAATGCTCTTCTTAAACAATATGCTAAACTTTTTGAAATTGAAGGAGCTAAGCTTACTTTTACAAAAGACTCCCTATCAGCTATTGCTAAAAAAGCTTTAATTAGAAAAACAGGGGCGAGGGGTCTTAGATCAATTTTAGAAGACATATTACTTGAGACAATGTTTGAGCTCCCTTCACAATCTACTATTAGTGAGGTTGTGATTAATAAAGATGTCGTTGAAGGAAAAATAAAACCACTACTTACTTACTCAAAAAAAAACAGCCAAACCTCAAGCACTCCAATTAATAAAGAGAGTAAAATAGGCTAGTTATTCACAGTTGAAATAGCATTAAACGTCCCCATATATAGTTAAAGCTTGTTATAAACTTAACAATTACTATTATTAATTTATGGAAATCAAAGACCCACAAAAAATCAATCAAGCACAATACCCTGTATTGCCACTGAGAGATATTGTTGTGTTTCCAGGAATGGTTGTTCCACTTTTTGTTGGAAGGGAAAAGTCTATTAATGCTCTGAATAGCGTAATGGATAAATATAAAAAAATTATCCTTGCTGCCCAAAAAAGTCATGATGTTGATGATCCAAAAGATAATGAAATTTACCAAGTTGGTTGTTTAGGAGAAATATTACAATTATTAAAACTCCCAGATGGAACAGTTAAAATTTTAGTTGAAGGAAAAGAAAGAGTAAAAATTAATCAGTATCAAAATGAAGAAAAGAATTTTTTATTAGCCTCATGTTCGACGTTAGTAGATGATCTTGGTAAAGAAGATTTATCTTTGTTGTCAAAAGCAGTTTTAAACAAATTCGATAAATTAGTTAGAGTTTCCAAAAAAGTGTCGGAAGAGGGACTTGAAACAATTAAAGATACAAAAGAACCATCAAAAGTTGCCGATGCAGTAGCTAATCAACTGCAAATAAGTTTAGTTGAAAAACAAAAAATTTTAGAAAATCTATCAGTACAGAATAGGCTTGAATCTCTTTTAACTTTTATTGAGAGTGAAGTTGAAGTTTTATCAGTTGAAAAAAAGATTAGAGGTAGAGTTAAAAATCAAATGGAAAAAACTCAAAGGGAATATTATTTAAATGAACAGCTAAAAGCTATTCAAAAAGAATTAGGCGAAACTGAAGATGGAAAAGACGAAATTCAAAGTTTAGAAGAGGCTATTAAAAAAGCAAAAATGACTAAAGAAGCAGAAGAAAAGTCTTTGGCAGAATTAAAAAAATTAAAATCAATGAGTCCAATGTCAGCGGAGTCCACAGTAGTTAGAAATTATTTGGACTGGATGGTTTCATTGCCATGGGGAAAAACTTCTAAAGTAAATACTGACATTAATAATGCAAAAAAAATTCTTGATGAAGATCATTATGGTTTAGAAAAAGTAAAAGATAGAATCTTAGAATTTTTAGCAGTTCAAAGTAGAATTAATAAAATTAAAGGTCCTATTCTTTGTTTAGTGGGAGCACCAGGAGTGGGCAAAACTTCTTTGGGCAAATCAATTGCTAAAGCTACAGGGAGAGAATTTGTAAGAATGTCCTTAGGTGGAATTAGGGATGAAGCTGAAATTAGAGGTCATAGAAGAACTTACATTGGTTCTTTACCTGGAAAAATAATTCAAATGATGAAAAAATCTGGAAAAAATAATCCTTTAATTTTGCTAGATGAAATTGATAAAATTGGTAATGACTATAGAGGAGATCCTTCGTCAGCTTTATTAGAAGCATTAGATCCTGAACAAAACACAACATTTAATGATCATTATCTTGAAGTTGATTATGATTTATCGAATGTAATGTTTGTTACTACTGCAAATACTTTAAACATCCCTAGTCCTTTATTGGATAGAATGGAAGTTATTAGAATCTCTGGTTATACAGAAGATGAAAAAATGGAGATCGCTAAAAAATATCTTTTACCAAAACAAATTAAAGAAAATGGTTTAAAATCTGGAGAATGGGCTGTCTCTGACGAAGCTCTAAAAGACATTATTAGATACTACACAAGAGAGTCTGGAGTTAGAAGTTTAGAGAGAGAAATTTCAAAACTTGCAAGAAAAGGCGTTAAAGACATTGTTACAAAGACTAAAGATATAATCAAAATTGATGACAAAAATCTTAATGATTATCTTGGCATTAAAAAGTTCAAGTACGGAGAAATTGAAAATAAAGATGGTACAGGAATTGTAACTGGACTTGCTTGGACTGAAGTTGGTGGTGAGTTATTAACGATTGAGTCTGTAATTATGCCAGGTAAGGGTAAAATGGAGATCACTGGAAAATTAGGCGAAGTGATGCAAGAGTCAGTTAAAGCTGCAAAATCTTTTGTAAGATCTAGATGTGTAGAATACGGAATTATTCCACCTGTTTTCGAAAAAAAAGATATTCATATACATGTACCTGAAGGAGCAACACCAAAAGACGGACCTTCAGCTGGTATTGCAATGGTAACTTCAATTGTTTCATCTCTAACTGGAATTCCAGTAAAGAGAGAAGTTGCTATGACAGGAGAAGTTACATTAAGAGGAAGAGTACTTCCAATTGGAGGTTTAAAAGAAAAATTATTAGCAGCTCTTAGAGGAGGAATTAAAACTGTTTTAATTCCAGATGAGAATGAGAAAGATTTGGCGGAAATACCTAAGAATGTAATTGAAGGTTTAAAAATTATTCCAGTCAAAACAGTTGATGAAGTTCTAAAAATTGCTTTAACTAGTTCATTAACGCCAATTGATTGGGTAGAAATTGATCTTTCACAAACGCAAAAAAGCAAAGAAATTACTAGTGAAAGACCGGTAAATTAAATTATTTAATACTTAAATACTCGATATAACTTCTAAAAGAAATTACAATTAGATAAATTCCAAATACCTTAGTAATTAAGTTTCTACTAACTTTATGGACAACTTTTGCTCCAATAGGGGCCATTATCATTGTAACTGGTACAAAAACTAAAAATCCGGCAAGATTAAAATAACCAAAACTAAGAGGTGAATTAACTTTGGCAAATAATGCCCCACTCAAAATCATGCTAATTGTTCCTGAGATTGCAATTAATATTCCAATAGCTGCAGATGTTCCAATAGCCTTTCTCATATCATAGCCAAATAATCTCATAAAAGGCACAGATAACGATCCACCACCAATGCCTAGTGGAACAGAAACAAAGCCAATAAAATTTCCAATTATAATTTTATAAATTTTTGGGATATTTCTTTCAGTTTCCTCTAGTTTCGATTTTAAAAATAAAAAAAATAGACCCACTAAGAATGCAAACAATGAAAAGAATAAAACTAAATTAGCTGTCTTAAGATTTGAAGCTAAGAAAGTTCCAATAATAACTCCTAAAACTATATAAATACCAAACGATTTAATAAGACCAAAATCAACTGCATTAAATTTCATATGGGTTCTAGTGGACATGATTGATGTTGGGATAATAATTGCTAGAGATGTTCCCAAAGCTAAATGCATTTTAGTTGCCATTTCAAAATCAAGAACAGTAAATGCATAATAGAGTGCAGGCACCATTACTAAACCGCCTCCCACCCCAAGTAGTCCAGCCGCAAAACCAGCAATGGTTGCTGCTACAACCATTACAATTATAAGATAAAATATTTGAGACCAATCAATCATAAAAATATTCTTAACATATATATTTTAAGCTAATAAATAGTAGTTAATATATATAAATGAAAAAACTTAAAAAATATTGGTATATAATTCTTGTTTTGCCATTAGTTTGGTATTTTTATCCGCAAGATTATTTAAAGAACTGTGTAAGCGATTTTAAGGACAAACAAACGTTCTATAAAAATCAATTTGCAGATCAGTATGGTTTAATTACATGCTCAAAGATTAAAAAAGAAGATCTGAGTACCTTTAATCTTCTAAAAGGCAGAGTCTTTTCAAAAACTACTGCATTTAAAAAGTACTTGCCTCGTTAATTATTATTTTAACTTTCTATTTTTATTGTTATACAAAGCTCCTTAGTAAAAGGGCGATTAGCTCAGTTGGTAGAGCATCTCGTTTACACCGAGAGGGTCCTAGGTTCGAGTCCTTGATCGCCCACCATCTTCTTAATTTATAGAGAGTTTTTTAACGTTTTTTAAAAAAGCTATAAAAATATTTTGCAAAAGACTTTCAAAAAAAATCAGTATATAAGTTTGTCTTCAAGTTAACTTGAATTGTGGTGACAGCATAATCTTAGCTTCATCACTTTTTTTAGGGGGTGTAGCTCAGCTTGGTTAGAGCGCCTGCCTGTCACGCAGGAGGCCGCGGGTTCGAGTCCCGTCACTCCCGCCAGTACTTATAAGAATATGGAATATAATTTTATTAATATTTAAGTGAGTTCAGCTTTTTTTAATTCTTTTGCTGTTTTATTTGTTGCTATAGATGCAGCAGGAATTGGTCCTTTATTTTTATTATTAACGGAAGGAGCAACAAGAGAACAAAGGTTTAAAATTGCAATCAAAGCATCTTTGATTTCATTTATAGTATTAATTATTTTTGCATATGGAGGCAAATTTTTTTTTAATTGGATAGGCGTTTCAATAGATTCTTTGAAAATTGCAGGGGGAATAATTTTATTTATTATTTCAATTGAAATGTTGTTAGATAAAAGAAGATTAAGAAGAGAGGAAAGTGCTAATAAAGTTTTGCATGAAAAAACATTAGAAGAAATTGCAATTTTTCCACTGGCTATTCCTTTAATAGCAGGACCGGCTGCCTTAACCTCAGTTTTACTTTTAGTAAATGCTAGTTCTAAGTATCCAGAAAAATTATTTATGGTTTATATTGCCTTAGCTGCAGTAATGATTGTAACTTTTTTTCATATGATATTTTCTGCAATTCTTGCAAACTATACCAGCAAAAATATTTTAAATGTATTTTCAAGAGTAATAGCTTTAATTTTAGCATCTCTCGCAATTCAATTTATTATTGATGGAATAAAATCTAGTTTCGGATTTTAATTATTTCTTTCAAGCAATCTAAACATACCTAAAGTTACAGAGACTGCATTAGAAACATTTAAGCTTTCAATTTGTTTATTAATTTGAATCTTTACAAGATGATCACAATTTTCTTTTACCAACCTTCTGAGTCCTTCTCCTTCAGATCCAAAAACGAAAGCATTATGATCAGACCATTTTTGATCTTCAATATTTTCTTTTGCGTGACCATCTAATCCATAAACCCAATAATTGTTTTTTTTAAGAACTTCTAGCGCATTAGTAATATTTGAAACTGGTATAACATTTACAAGCTCCATTGCTCCACTAGCACTTTTGTACATCATTTTATTTTTAGGATTGTAATTTTTTTCTAAAAGAATGACTGCATCAATATTGAATGCACTACACGATCTTATTATTGATCCTATATTTCTTTGATCTGTAATATCATCAAGTACAACCACTGTATTTTTTGAATTATTTTTATTTTTTAAATATTCTTTTAATTCAATTGCTGGAATATTTTCTATTTCAACAGCAACTCCTTGATGCACAATATTCTCACTAATAAAAATTTTATCTATTTCCTTTTTATCTTTAATTTCAATTATAATTTTTTTATCAAAATTTTTAGGAGTAAAATCCTTTTGGTTTTCTTCAGTGATAATCAGCTTATTTATTTTTCTTTTAGGGTTTTTGATGGCAGATAAAACTGCATGTTTGCCACCTATCCAAAATGAGCCACTTTTCATTGATTTAATCGTTATAACTATCTTAATTTGAGCTAAAAATGTATTGCATTAATATTGCTCACTAATTATATTCCGCATAATTTTAAGCTTCAAAATCGCAATAGTGTGGTTATGGAGTTGTGTTGTAAATTTTTTCTTTTTTAGAACACTTGAAAGCCACTCAAAGCAAAACCTCCGTAGTTTTGTGAAAAATTGGAGGGGTGACCGAGTGGTTAAAGGTGACGGTCTGTAAAACCGTTGGCTCCGGCCTACGAAGGTTCGAATCCTTCCCCCTCCACCAAGAGGGAGTGTTTAAAGAAAAGAAATGTTAGCAACAAAATAAAATTAGGAGTAAGGTTTGGTTACGCGGGTGTAGTTCAATGGTAGAACTCCAGCCTTCCAAGCTGGTTGTGAGAGTTCGATTCTCTTCACCCGCTCCAGATAAAAAATTAATAATAAACTGAGAGGTGTAGAAAAAGTAAATGTCTAAGGAAAAATTTCAAAGAACGAAACCACATTGTAACATTGGTACTATTGGTCACGTCGATCATGGTAAAACAACTTTAACTGCCGCGATCACAAAAGTTCTTGCAAAAGCTGGTGGAGCAAAATTTGTTGCTTACGATCAGATTGATAAAACACCCGAAGAAAAAGCAAGAGGTATTACTATTTCTACAGCTCACGTTGAATACGAAACAGCAAAACGTCACTATGCACATGTTGATTGTCCAGGACATGCCGACTATGTGAAAAATATGATTACAGGTGCAGCACAAATGGATGGAGCTATTTTAGTTGTGAATGCAGCTGACGGTCCAATGCCACAAACTAGAGAACATATTCTTTTAGCAAGACAAGTTGGAGTTCCGGCTCTAGTTGTTTTCTTAAATAAAGTTGACACTGTTAATGATAAAGAACTTTTAGATCTTGTTGAAATGGAGATCAGAGAATTATTGACTTCTTATGGATATCCAGGAGACAAAACTCCAATTGTTAAAGGATCAGCATTAAAGGCAATCGAAGGTGACATTGAACTTGGAGACAAACCAATCCTTGCGTTAATGGAAGCAGTCGACACATTTATTCCACAACCAAATAGACCAAAAGAAAAACCATTCTTAATGCCAATAGAAGATGTATTTTCGATTTCTGGTCGAGGAACAGTTGTTACTGGTAGAATTGAAGCAGGTGTAATTAAAACTGGTGAAGAAATGGAAATCATCGGAATTAAGGCTACACAAAAATCTGTGTGCACTGGTGTTGAAATGTTTAGAAAACTTTTAGACTCAGGTGAAGCTGGTGATAACGTTGGTATTCTTTTAAGAGGTATTGAACGTGATCAAGTAGAAAGAGGACAAGTTTTGGCTAAGCCAGGATCAATTAAGCCTCATACTAAATTTGAAGCCCAAGCTTATATTTTAAAAAAAGAAGAGGGTGGAAGACACACTCCATTTTTTACTAAATATCGTCCTCAGTTTTATTTTAGAACAACGGACGTTACAGGAGAAGTTGCTTTACCAGCAGGTGTAGAAATGATTATGCCTGGTGATGATGCAAAAATGACTGTTACTTTAATCACTCCAATTGCGATGGATAATAATTTAAAATTCGCGATTAGAGAGGGAGGAAGAACCGTAGGAGCTGGAGTAGTTACTAAGATTATAGAATAAATCTTAGGAGTGTAGCTCAATTGGTAGAGCGCCGGTCTCCAAAACCGGAGGTTGCGGGTTCAAGTCCCTCCACTCCTGCCACAGTTATTAAATATGTTTAACCCTATTCAATTTTTAAGATCTGTTAAGCAGGAGGCTTTAAAAATATCTTGGCCAACAAAAAAAGAAACAACTATTGGGGCATTTACAGTTTTTGTTATGTCGGTAATAGCAGCTTTATTTTTTTTGTTATTAGACCAAATTTTTAAACTTGGTCTAAATTATTTACTTGGAATTTAACTTATGATGAAATGGTATATAATTCAGGCTCATTCAGGAGCAGAAAAAAAAGTAGCTAGTCTTATTTCTGAAAAACTTGAAAAAGAAGGTTTAGCACATCACTTCGAGGAGACATTAGTTCCAACACACGAAGTTACAGAAGTAAAAAAAGGTAAAAGAACGACTTCTGAGAAAAAATACTTTCCAGGATATTTTTTAGCTAAGCTAGATATGAATGATCAAGTTTACCATTTAATTAAATCTATAAAAAGAATTACAGGGTTTTTAGGTGTTCCAGGAAAACCTACCCCAATTTCTGAAGCTGAAGTTACAAAGATTATGGGAAAAATTGAAGACGGAGCTCTTAAACCCTCAACTAGTATAAGTTTTGATATCGGAGAACAAGTTAGAGTATGTGATGGACCTTTTGCTTCATTTAGTGGTTTAGTGGAGGGAGTGGATGAAGAAAAGTCTAGACTAAAGGTTTCTGTTTCGATATTTGGTAGGCCCACACCTGTAGATTTAGAATACGGACAGGTAGAAAAGATTTAAGTATGGCTAAAGAAATTTCTGGAATTTTAAAATTACAAATTAAAGGTGGGCAAGCTAATCCAGCTCCTCCTGTTGGACCTGCTCTTGGACAAAGAGGAGTAAATATAATGGAATTTTGCAAATCATTTAATGATAAAACTAAATCTTTAATGGGGCAGCCTGTTCCAGTTGTTATCACTATATATAAAGACAAAAAATTTGATTTTATAATTAAAACACCTCCAGCATCTTTTTTAATTAAAGAAGCTATTAAATTAAAGAGTGGCTCCAAAGAACCAGGAAGACTTGTTGCTGGATCAATTACTAAGGCTCAGCTTAAAAAAATTGCAGAAATTAAAATGAAAGATTTAAATGCTTTTGATATTGAGCAAGCGATTAAAATTATTGCTGGTTCAGCAAGATCAATGGGTGTTGAGGTAAAAGACTAATGTCAAAAAAACATTCAAAAAGATATTCAGCTTTAATTAAAGGTCATGATAAAACAAAAGAACTTGCATTACCTGAGGCTATTAAACTATTAAAAACAAAATCAAATACAAAGTTTGCAGAATCGATGGAAGCAATTTTTTTTTTAAATATCGATAAAGCTAAAACAGATCAAAATTTAAGAACAGTAGTAGATTTGCCAAATGGTAACGGCAGAAAAGTTAAAGTTGCAGTTATTTGTGGTAACGACAAACTTAATGAAGCTAAATCTTCAGGTGCTGACATATCTGGTTCAGAAGATTTAATTAATGAGATCAATTCAGGAAAAGTAAATTTTGATGTATTAATTTCAACACCAGACATGATGGCAAAAGTTGGAAAATTGGGAAAAGTTTTAGGACCAAAAGGATTAATGCCTAATCCAAAATTAGGTACTGTTGCAAAAGATATAAAGTCTACAGTGGATGCAATTAAAAAAGGCAGAATAGAAATCAAATGTGATAAAGATGGAAATTTAGGTTTATCAATTGGTAAAGTAAAATTTTCTGATAAAGAATTATCTGAAAATTTTAAAAGTGTTTATGAAGTTGTTTCAAAAGAAAAGCCAGTTGGCATTAAAGGAAATTTTATAAATTCAATTTATTTATCTACAACTATGGGGCCTTCAGTTAAACTTCAACTTACAAGCTTATAATGAATAGAGACCAAAAAAATACATATGTGAATGATTTAAAATCTGTCATCGCAGCGAACGATGGAATTTTAGTTTATCACTACGAAGGTATTACTGTTAAAGATTTAGAAAGTCTTCGAGCTAAAATGAGAGAAAGCGGAGCTTTTTTAAAAATTACAAAAAACAGAATTACAAAAATTGCACTTAAAGGATCCAAAGCTGAAAAGTTAGAAAAGTTTTTTAAAGGACCAACAGCTATTGCATGCTCAAAAGACCCTATCACTCTTGCTAAGACTTTAGTTACTTTTTCAAAAGGCAACGAAAAGTTAAAAATTCTTGGAGGACTAATGGACGAGAAGCTTTTAGAGCCATCAGATGTTGCTCATATAGCAACTTTACCTACATTAAATGAAGCAAGAGCAAAAATTGTAGGTATTTTAGCTGCCCCAGCTCAAAAAATTGTAAGTATTTTACTTGCACCAAGCGCAAAAATAGTTAATTTGATGCACGCTAAAATTTTAAAAAATTAAACCCACTAGGATATTCAAAAATGCCAGACTTAAATAAAATTGTAGAAGATTTATCAAAACTGACTGTAGTTGAAGCAGCAGAGCTATCAAAAACTTTAGAAGAAAAGTGGGGCGTATCAGCAGCGGCACCAGTTGCAGCAGCAGCTCCAACAGCAGCAGCAGGCGGCGCGGCAGCTGAAGAAAAAAATGATTTCATAGTTAATCTTGTTTCATCGGGCGACAACAAGATTGGAGCAATTAAAGAAGTACGAGCGTTTACTGGTTTAGGTTTAAAAGAGGCTAAAGATTTAGTTGAAGGTGCACCAAAACAACTTAAAGCTGGCGTTAGCAAAAAAGATGCTGACGATGTCAAAAAGAAACTTGAAGCAGTTGGCGCAAAAGTAGAACTTAAGTAAATTTAAATTTTTTTTAGAGCCGGATAATTAAATATTCGGTTAATAAAATATGTTGTTATCTTTTACAGATAAAAAAAAAGTTAGAAAAAGTTTTGGCAAATTAGAAAATATACTTAATATTCCCGATTTAATAGAGGTCCAAGTAAACTCTTACAAAAATTTTTTAGAGGCAAACACAGAGCGTAAAGTTGATTCTGGAATTACAAAAGTATTTAATGATATTTTTCCAATAGAAGAATTTTCAGGACTTGCAACTATAGAATATATTTCATATCGATTTGAAAAACCAAAATATACAGTTCAGGAATGCAATCAAAGAGGACTTACATATTCAGCAGCATTAAAAGCAACACTTAGATTAGTTGCTTACGACATCAACGAAGAAAAACAAACTAAACAAGTTTTATCTGCCAAAGAGCAGGAAGTTTATATGAGTGATATTCCACTTATGACTCCTAGAGGAACATTTGTTGTGAATGGAATAGAGAGAGTTTGTGTAAATCAGATGCACAGAAGTCCAGGAGTTTTCTTTGATCATGATAAAGGAAAGACGCATGCAAGTGGAAAATTATTATTTAGCTGTAGAGTTATTCCTTATAGAGGATCTTGGTTAGACTTTGAATATGATACAAAAGATATTTTAAATTTTAGAATTGATAGAAAAAGAAAGTTGCCAGTATCAACATTATTGATGGCTCTTGGTTATAATAGAGATGATATTTTAAATCTTTTTTACGAAAACATAAGATACGATTTAACTTCAGAAGATGAGTGGAAAACAAAATTTACTCCAGAAAATTTTAAAAATTATAAATTAAAAAATGATTTAGTTAACGCAGAAACAAAAAAAATTATTATCAAAAAAGATACAAAGATTTTGTACCCAATGGCATTAAAATTAAAGAAAGAGGGACTTAATAGTTATCTAGTTAAGACTCCTGATTTATTTGGAAAGTATTTAGCAAACGACATTATTAATGAAAAAACAGGCGAGGTAATTGCTGAATCTGGAGATGAAATTACCAATGATTTAATTACTAAACTTACAGATCTTAAAACAAAAACAGTTTATCTGCTTGATATTGATGGCGTAAATCGAGGGCCTTTTTTAAGAAATACCTTAACTATTGATAAAAATCTTAATCAAGACGAGGCTAGCATGGATATTTATAGAGTTTTAAGACCAGGTGAACCACCAACAATAGAGACTGCTAAAAACTTATTTGGAAATCTTTTCTTTAATCATACACGATATGACCTTTCAGAAACAGGTAGAGTTAAAATGAATGCTAGAATGGACCTTGATTGTGATCCAAAATTAACCGTTCTTAGAAAAGAAGATATTGTTACTATCGTTAAACATATGCTGGATCTAAAAGATGGAAAAGGTGAAGTAGACGACATTGACCACCTTGGAAATCGTAGGCTTAGATCAGTGGGGGAACTTGTAGAAAATCAATTTAGAATTGGATTAATAAGAATGGAAAGAGCTATTAAAGAGAAAATGGCTTCTGTTGAAATTGACTCAGTAATGCCACAAGATTTAATTAACGCAAAGCCCATTGCTGCTTGTCTTAAAGAATTTTTCGGAACTTCTCCATTATCTCAGTTTATGGATCAAACAAATCCACTAGCTGAAATTACACATAAAAGAAGAGTGTCGGCTCTAGGACCTGGAGGATTAAACAGAGAAAGAGCAGGATTTGAAGTTCGAGACGTTCACCCAACTCATTACGGAAGAATATGTCCTATCGAAACACCAGAAGGACCAAATATTGGGTTAATTAATAGTTTAGCAACTTATTCAAGAATTAATAAATATGGCTTTATTGAAAGTCCATATAGAAAAGTTGTTAACGGAAAAGTTACAAAAGAAATTCACTATTTATCAGCAATGGAAGAAGGCAAATATACAATTGCCCAAGCTAACTCTCCTTTAAGTAAAGAAAATACCTTTGTTGATGATTTAGTTTCTTGCAGAAAATCTTTGGGATTTGAATTGGCAAAACCTGAAAACGTTGACTTCATGGACGTTTCTCCAAAGCAAGTTGTGTCAGTTGCTGCAGCTTTAATCCCTTTTTTAGAAAATGATGATGCCAATAGAGCATTGATGGGATCAAACATGATGAGACAAGCGGTTCCTTTAATTAAAAATGAATCTCCATTAGTTGGAACAGGAATAGAAAAAGATGTTGCTGTAGACTCTGGAGCAACGTTAGTTGCAAAAAGAGATGGGGTTGTAGATAAAATTGATGGAAAAAGAATTGTTGTTAGAGTAACTAGCGAAAAAGATCTTACAAAATCTGGTGTTGATATTTACAATTTAAGCAAATTTCAAAGATCTAACCAAAACACATGCATTAATCAAAGACCTTTAGTTAAAGTTGGAGATAAAATTAGAAAAGGCGATGTTATTGCAGATGGCCCTTCAACTCAATTTGGTGAATTGGCTTTAGGCAAGAACGTGATGGTAGCATTTATGCCATGGCGTGGTTACAATTTTGAAGACTCTATATTAATATCTGAAAGATGTGTGACAGATGACGTTTTTACTTCAATTCATATTGAAGAATATAGCGTTATGGCCAGAGATACAAAGCTTGGTCCTGAAGAAATTACCAGAGATATTCCAAGTACCGCAGAAGAAAATTTAATTAATTTAGATGAGTCCGGCGTTGTTTATGTCGGAGCAGAAGTTAAGCCTGGAGATATATTAGTTGGAAAAGTCACTCCAAAAGGAGACTCACCAGTTAATGCAGAAGAAAAATTATTAAGGGCAATTTTTGGAGAAAAAGCAATTGATGTAAGGGACTCATCTTTAAAAATGCCTTCAGGAACAAATGGAGTTGTTGTAGAAGTGAGAGTTTTTAATAGACATGGAATTGAAAAGGATGAGAGAGCAATTTCTATCGAAAGAGCTGAAATCGAGTCAGTTCAAAATGATAAAAATGCTGAAGAAGAAATATTGGAATCTAACATCAAAGCGAGAGTTAAAAGCACTTTAGTTTCTGCTAAGCTTGAAGAAGATTTTAAATCTTTAAAAAAAAGCACAGTTTTATCAGAAAGTAATTTATCTGAATTAACAGCAAATGAGTTATTTAAATTAGTTATTGAAGATAAAAAAATTCAATCTAATTTAGCAATTTTAAAAGAACAATTTATTAAAGCAAAAAAAGATATTCAAACCAGATTTGAAGATCAGGTAGATAAAATTCAAAAAGGAGATGATTTATTACCAGGTGTAATGAAAATGGTAAAAGTTTTTGTCGCAATGAAGAGAAAACTGCAGGCAGGAGATAAAATGGCAGGAAGACATGGTAACAAAGGTGTTATTAGTCGAATAGTACCAGCAGAAGATATGCCTTATATGAAAGACGGAAGGCCAGTTGATATTGTTTTAAATCCATTAGGTGTTCCAAGTCGTATGAATGTAGGACAAATTTTAGAGACACATTTAGGATGGGCTTGTTCTGAAATGGGTGAAAAAATAAAAAAATTAATTGAAGATATTCAAAAAAATTCCTCTAAAAAAGAAGAATTAAAAAATTATTTAGGAAAAATTTATAAAGGAGAAATAGGCGATGAAATTAAAAATTTATCCGATTCAGAACTTAGTGAATTAAGTCATAATTTATCAAGCGGTGTTCCTATAGCTACACCAGTTTTTGATGGAGCAAGCGTAAACGATGTTACCGACATGCTAAAATTTTGTGGACTACCTGAATCTGGACAGACTGACTTATATGACGGTAGAACTGGCGAAAAAATTGATCGTCAAGTTACAGTTGGAATTATTTATATGTTGAAATTAGCTCATATGGTTGACGATAAAATTCATGCTCGTTCTACAGGTCCTTATAGTTTAGTTACGCAGCAACCTTTAGGGGGAAAAGCTCAATTTGGTGGTCAAAGATTTGGAGAAATGGAAGTTTGGGCTTTAGAAGCCTACGGAGCCGCTTATACATTACAAGAAATTTTAACAATTAAATCTGACGATGTAGCCGGAAGAACAAAAGTTTATGAAACTATTGTTAAAGGCGATGATGATTTTGAATCAGGAGTTCCTGAGTCATTTAATGTTTTAATTAAAGAGATCAGATCTTTAGGTTTAAATATTGAATTAACAAATTAAATTATGAGTAAAGAATTAACAAATTTATTTAAAAAAAATATTAATAAAGAAAATTTTAATAATATTAAAATTTCTTTAGCCAGTCCTGAAAAGATAAAATCTTGGTCATTTGGAGAAATTAAAAAACCCGAAACTATTAATTATAGAACATTTAAACCTGAAAAAGACGGATTATTTTGTTCTAGAATCTTTGGACCAGTAAAAGATTACGAATGTTTGTGCGGTAAGTACAAGCGTATGAAATTTAGAGGAATTATTTGCGAAAAGTGCGGTGTTGAAGTTACAAAAGCAAATGTAAGACGTGAACGAATGGGTCATGTAGAACTATCAACTCCAGTTTCACATATTTGGTTTTTAAAATCGCTACCAAGCAGAATAGCTCTTGCTATGGATATGAAGCTTAAAGATCTCGAAAAAGTTTTATATTTTGAAAATTTTATTGTTATCGAGCCAGGACTTACAGAATTTAAGAAAAATCAATTAATTACAGAGGAAGAATTATCAAAAGCTCAAGAAAAATATGGAGAAGATCAGTTCTCAGCAGGAATTGGCGCCGAAGCCATTAGAGAAGTGTTAGCTGCGATTGATTTACCGGCTGAGAGAGAAAGATTAAGAGAAGTATTAAAAACTACAACTTCTAAAGTTGCTGAAGAAAGAACTATTAAAAGATTAAAATTAGTTGAGAATTTTATTAACTCTGGAAATAAACCGGAATGGATGATTTTAACTGTTATACCAGTTATTCCACCAGAGCTAAGACCTTTAGTTCCACTTGATGGTGGAAGATTTGCAACATCTGATCTTAATGATCTGTATCGAAGAGTGATTAATAGAAATAATCGATTAAAAAGATTAATGGAATTAAGAGCTCCAGATATTATTGTTAGAAATGAAAAACGTATGCTGCAAGAAGCAGTTGACGCTTTATTTGATAACGGAAGAAGAGGCAGGGTAATAACAGGAACCGGAAAGAGACCTCTTAAATCTTTAGCAGATATGCTTAAAGGAAAACAGGGACGCTTCAGACAAAACTTATTAGGAAAACGAGTTGATTACTCAGGAAGATCTGTAATTGTTGTAGGACCAGAATTAAAACTTCA
>Ga0209086_10000871_pt1 | contig 24802 bp, 21 predicted proteins | sample M_130207_XF_Meta_FD_187312 | JGI IMG/M metagenome (GOLD analysis project Ga0209086, IMG submission 187312) | Freshwater microbial communities from Lake Montjoie, Canada to study carbon cycling - M_130207_XF_MetaG (SPAdes) (version 2) | ecosystem: Environmental > Aquatic > Freshwater > Lake... | reverse complement strand
GGTAATCCGGTTCAAGTCCGGCGGTCTCGGGATCATCAAGGGCACGGTGTCGATGAATCCGGCACGACGCATCCATGGCGTGTCGGTTGTCGGCTCCAGTGGCGCAACGGTCAGTCTGGACTGCTGGGAAATACCGCCGGAAGAACGTGCAGGTGCGACGGGGCCGACCGACGTCGGGACAAATGACATCTGGACAGTCCCTGGTGAAGCAGGCATGTCGGACCATGAGGCTCGAGACTACGGTTCTGGGGAACTGCCGAACTTCCACGCCTATCAGCTGCGTGACGTCATTGAGGCAATCCAGACCGGACGCCAACCCGCGGTAACCGGACTCGATGGTTATCGTGTGGTCGCGGTGATACAGGGCATATACGAGTCAACCCGCACCGGCAAGCCGGTTGCCCTGAAACTCTGACGTCAGCGGCTCCGCCGCCGGAGGCGTAACACTTGCCGGTCACTTCCGTCAAGTGTTGCGTTGCCGTGCGACCAATTCGCACATATCCAAGGAGTGACCGTGGATCCGAACATCATTGCCGCTGGGCAGCACGAACCACTCAGGATCGGTGCGATCGGCGCAGGCCTCGCGATGGAACGGCTGCATTGGCCAGCCCTATCACGTCTGCGTAACCACGTAAACCCGACGGCGTTTGCAGAGCCAAACGATGAAGCGGCGGCGCGGTTCCAGGGCGAGACCGGACTCCCCGCGAGTGCACGCTACACCGACTACCACCAGATGCTGGACCGTGCCGATATTGATGCGGTGGTGATCCTCCTACCCATTCCAATGCTTTACGAAGCCGCCAAGGCATCACTCGAGGCTGGCAAGCACGTTTTCTGTGAGAAGCCTCCCGGGGGCGATCTGACGCGGGCGCAAGAATTCCTTGAACTCGAACGCGCGCACCCTGACAAAATCCTGTTTGTCGCGGAGAACTTCTTCTACCGTGATGACCTGCGGCTTGCCCGGTTGCATCTCGACCGAGGTGTGATCGGCAGGGTTCACTCAATGTCGTGGCGTATTTCCGGGCAGTACGTCCCCAGGGCCGGGACGTTTTCAAGCACGCCGTGGCGCCATCAACCCGGATACCGCGGCGGAACGCATCTTGATGGTGGGATCCACATGATGGCGGCGATGCGCCTCCTTCTCGGCGATGTTGCAAAGGTTCACGGCCTTGTCCAGCACGCGAACTCGCAGATGGGGGGCCCATCGACGTTCGTCCTCAACCTCGCGTTTGCAAATGGAACCGTGGGGAATTACTCCGCCATTCATCCGGAAATTGTGGTCCCGCCAGATGACACTCGGCTCCGTATTTTTGGTGACGCCGGGACACTGACGTTGACTCCACCCTATGTGCAGGAGTCCCGGGGCTTCGATGTCCATGACGCCAACGGTTCCGCGCAGTCCTGGCGTGTCTCGCGTCATAGCGGGGATCCACTTGATGGCGGTTATGTAAATGAATGGCTTGATTTCGTCACCGCGGTTCGGACTGGATCGTCGTATGTCGGCACGGTGTCCCAAAGCGTGATGAACATGGTTCCGCTTCTCCGTGGCCTCGACAGTGCAGAGTCCGGGGGCGAAGTCGATCTCAGGACTGATAGTCCGTTGGAGATTTCGGCAAGTTCGGTTCCGCTCTGGGTTCCAACGACTACCGGTGGCTTGTTCCACGGCCTCGACATCCTTGAGACCAGAACCTAGGGACATGCATCAGGACCGCCAACCGGGATTTCAAGGGCTCGATAGATCATCGGCCTGATCAACGTCGGTCAGCAAGATTGCGTACGGCTCATTTTGGAAACGGGAAGGAACTGACATGACACGTGATTCCGCCGCTCGCAAGGCGATTGTCGGGCGCATGACCGCGAACGGGGTCGTCGCGATCATGCGCCATACCGAGGCTTCATTGGCTGTGGAAGCAGCTGAGGCACTACTCGCCGGCGGTGTAGATGTGGTGGAGGTGACATTGAATACCGCAGGGGCACTGGACATGATCAAGGGGCTTGCGCGCGCCCTCGGTTCCAGGATGGTCATCGGCGCCGGAACCGTTCTCACGGCCGATGCCGTCGACCAAGCGGTTGATGCTGGCGCGCGTTTCATTGTTGCGCCGAACACGTCGCCGCACGTGATTAGCCGCGCATCACACCACGATATTCCGTCGGTCCCGGGAGCCTTCACCCCTACGGAAATCATGACGGCGTGGGATGCGGGTGCCGACATCGTCAAGCTGTTCCCGGCATCCGCAGGCGGACCCCGCTACCTGAAGGATGTTCGAGGACCGCTCAATTTCATCCCGATCTGCCCTACCGGTGGCGTGTCGCCGTCGAACGTGGCCGACTTCATCAGGGCAGGAGCGGTCGCCGTGGGGGCTGGTTCGGACCTGGTTGACAAAGGCGTCGTCGACCGCCGCGAGTGGGCGGAACTCGAACGACGCGCGCGCTCTTTTGTGGATGGGGTCTATCAGGGCCGGGACGCCTGACCCCACCGGAAGGGAATCCTCAGTTGCTGACGTCCAGTACCTCGAAACTGGTAACGCGTCAGCACGGAAGTAGTGGATGGGACCCCAGAACGGGGGTTCCATCCATACTCCGGTTCGGCACTGATAATCAGTGCTTGCGTAGTCGCTCGATCCCGTGGCGGATCCGAGCCAGCCCTTCAGTGATTTCCGAGCGGGAATTCGCGAACGAAAGCCTCAGGAAGTTTTCGCCGTATTCGCCGAACGCCGTTCCGGCAAGGATGGCAACCCCCTCCTCAGCAAGGAGCGAATCGGCTACTTCCTTGGAAGTGTGACCTGGCACCTCGATGCGTGGGAACGCGTAAAACGCCCCGCCCGGGTCGCGACATTCCACCCCGTCAATTGCATTCAGCCCCGCCACAACGAGTTCCCGACGTGCCTCGAACTCGGCAACCATGACGTCAACCCCGTCTTGCGGGCCGTTCAGGGCGGCGATCCCCGCCATCTGGACAAAACTCGCCGTGCACGAGTTCACGTTCACCTGAAGTCGCACGAGGTGAGGCAAGAGGGGTGCAGGAACGATGCCGTACCCGAGCCGCCATCCGGTCATCGCATAGGCCTTGGAAAAGCCGTCGAGGATCACCGTGCGCTCAAGCATTCCGGGAATCGACGCAATGCTGTGATGGGCACGTCCACCTGCGCCGTCATCGTAGATGATCCGGGAATAGATCTCGTCGGATAGCACCCACAGGTTGTGCTTGATCGCGATGTCGGCAACCGCCTGAAGGTCGGATGGCGTCAGCACGCCACCGGTAGGGTTGTGAGGCGAGTTGAGAATGATCAGGCGTGTCCGTGGGGTCACTCGTTCCCGAAGGGCCTCCGGATCGAACCGGAAACCCCGGTCAAACTCCAGGGGGATTGACACCGGTTTTGCCCCAACGTACCGAACGACAGACTCGTAGATCGGGTAACTCGGGTCCGGAATGAGAACTTCGTCACCGGCATCGCAGGTCGCGAGGATCGTGTAGTAGATGACGGGTTTTCCGCCGGGGGTGACGATGACCGTATCCGGGGAAATATCCAGTCCTCGGGTCGCGCTTACGGTCGCGGCAATTGCAGCACGGACCGGCGGAAGTCCTGCGGTGGGTCCGTAATGGGTGAACCCGTCATGCAACGCCTTTACGCCGGCCTCGACGATATGGGGTGCGGTTTCGAAGTCCGGTTCCCCAATCTCCAGATGGACAATTCTTCGGCCCTGCGCTTCAAGCGCGCGAGCCCTTGCGAGAACCTCAAATGCGCCCTCGGTCCCAAGTTCGGCCATGCGCGGTGAAAATCTCGGTGAATGCAATGAATCGTGTGAAGCGTCCTGAACCATTCGTGTCTCCAACTGGGTGCGGCGGAATTCCGCACTACGATAAGGTGCCAGCCAAATCGGGGCAATGTCTAGGCAGCATCTACCCAATGGAGAGAGACACCTCGTCACCGAGTTGCGAAGTTGTGGAAGGTCATTGCCGGGTTAGGATTGCCCCATGAGTGGATATCCACTGACCGATGACCACACCATGCGATCAATCTTGAAGACGGCAAATGTCATTGCCGTCGTTGGGCTATCAGATAAGCCGGACCGTCCGTCACACGGGGTCGGTCGCTACATGCAGGCGCACGGGTATTCCATCATTCCAGTAAATCCACGGATCCACGAGGCACTTGGAGTGCCTGCAGTTGCCTCGCTCAGTCAGATCCCGTGCCAGATCGATATTGTGAACGTCTTTCGGCAGTCTCACGAAGTACCTGCCGTCGTCGAGGAAGCGATTGCCCACGGGGCGAAAGCGGTCTGGATGCAACTTGGAGTGGTGAACGAATTCGCCTGCAAACGGGCCTTGGAGGCCGGTCTGACGGTGATCCAAGATCGATGCATCCTCATTGAACATCAGCGCCTCATCGGCAACGGTTAGCCGCACCAATCCACTAGACGCGGGCGGACCCTCGACACCGGATGACAATGACCTCACAGTACATGCACGCGTCGGGGAAGTTGTGCGTACCATCAACGAATGCGCATAGCGACCATCACGCCAGGAGTGCGTGACACCATCATTGAACTCGGGTTGGGCGACTGGGTAGTTTGTGCGCCCGACAAGCCCGGGTGGCACCCTGCCGAAGCTACGCCTCACGCAACGATCGCACCGAACGCACCGTTGGGTCTGATTGACATTTCTTCTCTCAGTCGGAGTGGTAGTGCCAGCCAGTCCGGGCACCTCATAGGCGTTACCGTCGACATTGGCGAGGTTGTGCGTTCTAACCCGGACGTGATCCTTGTCGAGACCGAATGTTCTGGTTGCGGCGTGCAGTCCGGTCCACAAGCCCATTCCCTTGGAGTTCACGGCGAAGACCCTCAGGTCGTGATCGTGCACCCGGTCGGCCTTGAAGGTGAACTCGCCTGGATTGGACCGATCGGCACGATTCTGGGCGTTACCGAACGAGCTATCCGCCTTCAGACCGTACGGGCCGCGCGCTTGCTCGCCCTCAGAATGCACGTCGCGAGGTACCTGACACAGACGCCTGGTGCTCGTCTGCCTACGGTCTCGGTTGCAATATATGATCCGGACGCGGATTCGTGGTGCCCGCTGTCCGAGAGAGGCAAGCAGTTGATCAACGCTGCTGGAGGCTTGTTGCTAGCCGAGAAGTATGCGCCCGGCTCAGGCGTGATCTCGCCCGCGGACATCAACCTCGTTGGGACTCGGGGAGAAGCGGACGCGAAAAGCGAGCACCAGGGACTTCGGAGATTCCTTGCCAACAGCGTGCCCAACCCGACCGCCAACGGAAGCACATGGTCAATCGCCCCTGACTTCCTTCTCAATGCGAGAGGTCCTGGCATCGTGGCGGCCGTTGAAACGCTGTTGCGCGCAATCTTCCCGGCTGCGTTGGGCGCGAACGGCACGCCGCCACCAGAACACCTGATACAACTGGCTACCGGTCGGCAGGACAGTCCATAAAGTTAGTCCGGAGATATGGTCTCACCAGGACTTGATTGGACGTCGGCCACTACATCGACTCAAATCGAAGGATCTCGCGGTCAATCCTGCCAAGATCCTCGTAGGCTTCGCTGCAAAGCTTGTAACACCGTTCGAGATAGAGTTGGGCGAGATTGGAGCCAATCGTTCCGGCACGGACGGCCCCGGCAACCATTTCAGCAACCCGGTACTTTTCAGGCAGGTGGGCGCCTAGCCTGCGCATGGTCGTTGCGAGTTCCCCGGTGTGCAGTGCGTCTCCCACATCGATGGAATCTCGAAGACGCCCAGTCAGTTTGGTGAGTTCGTCAATCCGACCGCGCTCGTCCATGAAGACCCAACGCAGAGTGTCATCGTCCGGGGCGACGAGTTCGACCGGCCCGGTGCCGGTCTCGCCAACCGGGACCTGTGCCAACGCAAGCCGGTAGGACTCTGCATATCGCTGGGTTGCTTCCTGAGCGGCGGTCATGAGACCTTCAGCAGATCCGCTGACAATGCCCCCGTCGAGGACGTCATCGTCTCTGTAGGCTGCCAACCTCCACAGTTCATCCCGCGATATGCGTTCCGGTATCGGTGGCAACGGCACCGCGTCAAGGTTCCCCATCGCCCCAACGAGACCGCCAATCTGACTGGCAAACGCCGCGATCTGGCTGGCAAAAGCCGGGGGGAGGTACTTCATCGGATTCACAACCACTGGCAACACAACGACGTAGGTGACATGAACATCATCGCCGTCATTGGATCCGGTCCGAAAGTAAAGCAGCGCATGTCCACTCGGCCTCGACGGATCTCCGCGTTCAAACCGTAAGGCCATGGAACACTCCGCATCTTGGGTCAGGTTGTGACCAACACGTGCATTCGACGTGTCAGCCAACGTTTCACGGTCGACAACCCTATCTGGCACGATTCTAACCCTGGGCAACGTCATCCGGAGCGACCTGAACCGATCCCCGCTTTATGAGGGGTCCGGGGAACGGTGAGATTGGTTGAAAGTTGACCTCGACCGGGGTTCGATTGGAGTGGGCATGAACGATCAATCCGTCAAGGACCGTCTCGCTGAGGATGTCAAGACCGCGATGCGCGCGCGCGACCAGCGTCGGGTATCCGCCATCCGCATGCTACGCGCCGCCATCACCACCATGGAGATGAGCCGGACAGATCGCAAGGACCCCAAGTATGGTCAGCCGGTCTTGGAGACTGACATCCTGGCAGTCATACAGAAGGAAATCGCCCAGAAGCGGGAAACGATCCACTTCGCGCAGGTAGGCAACCGGACCGAACTTCTGGAGAAGGAGCAGCTCGAACTCGACGTGATGCAGGAATACCTGCCTCAGCAACTGACGCGCGAGGAGATCCGTGCGGCTGTTGACGAGATCATCACGGAAGTCGGTCCCCAGTTCCGTGCCGTGATGCCCGTGGCGTCACAGCGGCTCAAGGGCAAGGCCGACGGCCGGATGGTGAACGAAGTCGTGAAGGAAGCAACCTCCTAGGCTGGCCACGACTGGACCTGCTGCGAGGAAAGACCACTCGGCAGCAGGTCCAGCTACCTGCATCACGCTGCAGGCGGGCCACAGACCGCAACGACCGTTTCCTCAAAGCGTGGGAGGTGCGTGGAGGCAGCTTGGTTGACCTCGTCGAGGGTCAACCCTTCAACGATCGCCGGATAGCGGTCGATGTAGTCCAGACCCAAGCCGTACAGGACCATGTCTGCAATGGCACCGGCTACTCCGTCGTTCGTCTCAAGTTGAAGCGCCATGCTTCCGACACTGAACCGCTTGGCCCGGTCCAGCTCCTCTGCCGTGACCCCGCCGTCCCGAAACCGGTGCAAGACTTCCTTGATTCCTTCGATTGCCGCGTCAATGTTGGTCGGATTCACGCCGGCACGGACCGACCACGGTCCTGCACCAATCCCGGCGTCGAGGTCGCTTGAGATCCCGTAGGCAAATCCGCGGGCTTCGCGGACTGTCTCGCCCAACCGGCCCATCATTCCTAGCCGACCGAGGATCATGTTCGCAATCCGTAGCGCGTAGAAGTCAGGGTGACTGCGCTTGATGCATGTGCGGCCGATTATGAGATCGCTTTGGGTCTTACCCGAGAGAAAGACATCCCGTCGCTGGTGGTCCGGCTGAGGTGCATCCGGAATGGCATGGTGCGTCACGGTCGGTCCGGACCAATGCCCAAGCACTTCGTCGAACTTGTGGACGATTGACGCAAAGTCAAAGTCTCCACCCACCACGATGTAGCCCCCTGACGGCCCGAAGTGGTTCCGATGGAACTCGCGCAGGTGTTCAACGGTCAGACTAGGTACCGTTTCCAGGTCTCCTTGGGTCCGCTGCCGGTACGGATGACCTGCCGGGTAGCAAAGCTCCCGGAACGTCCGAGAGGCAACCGCGCCCGTGTCGTTGTCCGACTGCCTGAGACCGGTCATCAGTTGCCCCTTCAACTGGGCAATTTCCTGATCCGGGAACACTGGATTGAACAATATGTCCGCGAACAGTCCAAGTGCCAGCGAAAAGTCCTCCTCAAGGCACCGGGCCGAAATGACTGTCTGATGCCGACCGGAGCCCGCGCCGATTGACATTCCCGCGCCGTCGGTAGCCTCGTTGATCTCGGCAAAGGTGCGCGAAGTCGTTCCACGATTCATGCCACTTGCGGTCAGGGAAGCAAGACCTGCAAGTTCGGGGACATCGAGGAGCGCCGAAACCGGCAAGGCGAGACGGAACACGATGATCGGGGTTGCATGGTTCTCGTACCCGTAGACCCGAATTCCGTTTGACAGCACTGCCTGGGATATTGCCAGGCGAGGGGCACGTGGACCCGAAGATGCGGCGGTTGTACCCGGTCCGGTCATCGTGAATCTCCCTCGGGCAGGAACCACCCAGTCGTTCGGTTTCGTTCCACCAAGTAGGTTGCACAGACCCTCTGCACATCTTTGGCGGTGACTTGGTCAAGCTCCGCGAGGTAGGTGTCGGCACGTCGCCAGGTATCCGAGATTTCATGCTGTCCGAGGCTGCGTGCCTGATTCGTGACGCCTTCTGACCCGAACACATAACCGGCACGGAACTGGCGCCTGACCTTAGTGAGTTCGGCATCGGTCACGCCGTCTTGCGCCAATTGCTCGAGTACGGCGATTGTCGCCGCTTCCAACCGCGGTGGATCGGTCTCGGAGCGCGATGTCACGCTGACCCTGAAGAGATATGGGTCTCGCGTGTCCGAACTTCCAGCCCCAGCCGACTGTGCGAGCCCGGTGGTCACGAGCGCTGTGTAGAGACGTGAGGATCGTCCAGCACTGAGGACTGCACCCAGCAACCAGAGAGCTGGCGTATCCGGGTGCGTGTTTGCCGGCACGTGATATGCCTGCGAGAGGATCGGAACCGGACCGGGTCTCCTGACGGTGACGCGCCGTTCGCCTTCCTGCACCGGTTCGACCGCGGCCACAATGCTCGGATCCGCCCCGCGCGGGATGGGCCCGAACTCCTTGTCAATCGCGGAAACCATTTCATCGGTGTCGAAGTCGCCGACGGCTACGACGATCGCATTATTAGGAACATAAAACTTTCGATAGTGGTTGAAAAGGGTGTCCCGTGTCATCGTGCGCAGGTCGTGCTTGTAGCCGACGACTGGTTGACCGTACGCGTGCAACTTGTACGCGGCGGCAGAAGTCTCCTCAAAGAGGGCGTAGCCCGGCTGGTTTTCACTGCCCTCACGCTCGGAAATAACTACACCGCGTTCGCTCGCCACTTCATCCGGAAGGAAACGTGCGTTCGTCATCCGGTCCGCCTCTATGGCGATGGCAATGTCGATGTGCCGGCTTGGCATCGTCTCGTAGTAGGCCGTGTAGTCAACCCACGTCATGCCGTTCCGGACCCCACCGCATCCTGCGATGGTTTTGTCTGCGACACCTTTTGGGAACCGATCGGTTCCCTTGAAGACCATGTGTTCAACCCAATGGCTTGCTCCGGTCGTACCCGGCACTTCGTGTCGTCCGCCAACCCGGTACCACACCCAGAAGCTGACAATGGGGGAAGTCCGAACTTCACGGGTAAGGATCGACAGGCCGTTGGAGAGCGTGTGCTCCCGCGCCTGGGGCCGTCCGGACGGAGCCATTCCCGTAGGGAGTGCCACGGGCACCTCGATGGCCATTTCAGTCTCCGATCGTATTGCAAGCCACCCGCAAACTCGCACAGTTCGCCACCGTAGCAACCAAGTGCACGGCGGGAGGCACCAAAGGATGCCAGAGCACTACTGAATCCTGTTCATCAGGCCAGCGGTGCCGGCTCCTTGCCAAGGGAGGCGGAGTATACTCCCGACCGGAGGGCAACGTGGGCGAAGTGAATGCGGGAAGCTCTTCGAGCCAAAGCGACGAGCAGGCCAAGAATTCATCTTCTGCACGCACCCGGGCCTCGCTTGGTGCGGACTTCGTTTTCATCCGTCCTACTGAGTGGGCTGAGGCCTTTTCTCACGCCTACGGGATTTCCACGGGTCAGGCGTCAACGATCCTCGGGGAAACAGCGGCGTCAGGCCACGCTACCGGATTGACTGGCCTGTCACAGCTTTGGGAACAAGCATCAAATGCTTGTGCACGGTATGTTGCGCATCGGGACATCGCGGTGGGTATGGACCTCGGTTATTTCCGCTGGACTAGGCACACCAACGGTAGCGTGAGCCTCGACGGGACTGAGCTTGCGTCATCCGTCGGGGTCTGGAGGGTTTGCCGCGACATCGACGATGCCATCGCGACCTCTGCGAACGAGACTGACTTTCTCGACGAGGATCACGAGATGATCTCCGACGTAAAGGTGTACTGAGGAGTTCTGGACGAAAGACACGTTCGATTTTATACGGCTTGGGCAAGCTAGAAATCAGCGTCCAGCGCGTTCGAAATCATCGTGTTGAGTGGTCGGTCTTCACCATCAAAGAAAGAGCGGCCAAATGGCAGGGGATACGCAGCAGAACCCGGATCAGGCAAGTGTCGGTCACAAGGTTGCTGCCGTCCGTGCCACTTCGTTGGACGAGGCGCGTCTGAAGGCAGCGCACCTCCTGTCCGTTCCCCCCGAACAGCTCGTCCTCACAGTCACGGCGCAGCACTCGCGAGGGTTCTTCGGGCTAGGCGGTGTCGAACTGGACGTCGAGGCTCGTTGGTCTCCACCCGAGGCGGTGATGGCCATCCCTGTTGCACCGGGCGCCCCTGCAGTAGCAGCACCTCCGACCGCGACGATTTCTTGCCGCCGAGGACGGGTTTCCGTGACCGTTCGTCGTCCCCTGCCCGGCGAAAGACCTGCGACGCCGTCGACCGTCGATGCCTTGGTCGAAGGCTGGCCCATTGGCGCCCGTGACAGCGATGTGATTGCACAGGCAATACGATCCGCGGACGGAGCACCACATGTATTCGCCGCGATTGCGCCCACCGTCCAACCCCAGCCTGACGACCCGATTGCGGTGCACGTGTCCTCAGACGGAATGGTTGCATGGCTGATCCCGTGGGCCGACGCAGAGGTCACCGAGGCCGGACTATCTGCTTCACTTGAAGCGGCGGGCGTCAGCGCGGGCGTTGCCTTGGCCCAATTCGGATCATTTGTCGGCACACGGCTGTCCGTTCCAGCTGTAATCGCCCACGGACGTCCGGTAGTCAACGGTATCGACGCAGTCGTTGATTTCATTGTTCCGCGGGTTGCAGGTGTGCATGCCCCGTCTGCCGGCGACGACGCGACAGTCGACTATCGTGAGATGGGTTCAACTGGCAAGCCGGTCAAATCAGGCGACGTCGTTGCGCAAAAGACCCCAGTTACGGAAGCAGTCGAGGGAATTACCGTCCGGGGCGTGGCTATCCCGGGCACCATTGCAAAGGACATCGACCTTCACAAGTTCAATGGCAAGGGAACGCAGGTTACCGAAGACGGTCTCGCGATTGTTGCCTCGACGTCTGGGTCAGGATCCTGGATAGCTGACAGGGTCTCCGTTCTCCCACTCACGAGCATCTCTGGTGACGTGGACTTTTCTACAGGGAATGTTCGGGTCGAAGGAGATGTGTCGATCTCGGGCACGATCACCACGGATTTCGTGGTTGAGGCGACCGGAAACATCACTGTCCTTGGCGCGATTGAAGGCGCAACCGTCGTCGCAGGTGGCAGTGTCACCATAAATGGCGGGTTTGTCGGTCAGGAACGGGGAACAATCACGGCAGGAAGTTCGGTAACTGCGCGGTTCATGGAACACGCGACAGTGCACGCCGGTGGACCGGTGGTTGTTGGTTTCGAAATCAGGCAATGCACTGTCATATCTGAGGCTTCGGTGTCTGTGGGTGGCGGTCGTGGCCCCGGCAGGATTACTGGAGGCCTTGTGCGAGCCAAACACTCAGTTGATGCGGCGGAAGTAGGCGCCGAAAATGGCGTTTCCACCAAGGTGCAGGCTGGCTGGGGCAAGGAACTTGATGCGGAAGTCTCTGAAGTCCATGTTCCACCACGCGTGACGGTTCGCCAGACGGTTCACCCAGGTGTAGACATCACCGTTGGAGGTGCCGTTGACCACGTGACGTCTAATCGGGCTGGCGGATCATGGAAAGACGTTGACGGCAAGATTTCCATCATCCCTGTCTAGCGATTCACTGCCTCCAGGGTCGCGAAAGCCACCCATACAATTGTTCGAGGGTACCGAGCAGACGCGGTTCCCTCGGCGGTGAGACCGCGAAGGGTGGCGGCACCACAATGGATGGCAATGTGAACCCTGGTAGGCACGACACAGTCCTTGCGGACATCGCGCGCCTTTCTGGGGCACACATCGACCTCGACGCGCTTCTCGAACGCGTTGCCGAGCTCGCCGCGAGGATGACTGGCGCAGACCGTTCCAGCATCTTACTGCTTGATCGCTCAGGCGAGATTCTTCATCCGGCTGCGTTTTTCGGCATGAACCCCGATTTCACTGCCTCGTGGAAGACCCGGCCATTGCGCCTCACTGATGAACCGCTGAGTTCAGAGGCACTGCTGAGCCGGCGTGCGGTCGCCGTGCCAGATGCGTTGACAGACCCGCGCACAAACAAGGCGTCAGTTGCATTCTTCGGAGACAAGAGCATTCTGGTGGCACCTCTTGTCTCCGGTTTTGGCCATCGAGAGCGCATCTCTGGAACGCTGTTCCTGAACCATGTAGCTTCACCGTACCGCTTCACCGCACGAGACATCGAGACTGCCGAGGCTATCGGCTCGCAGATTGCGATTTCAATCGAGAATGCAAGGCTTTCCCAGGACACACGCCGTCTCGCCGGTCAGCTACGCCGGAGTTTCCTCCACGCGGGCGAGACTCTCACGATGGCAATGGGCGCAAACGCCGACCTGTTGCAGCTCCTTCAAAGGATGCTTGACCTCGCAGCCGAGCTTGTCGATGCGGATGGGGGAACGCTGTCCATCCGAGACGACCTGGCAAGAACGTCGAACGTCATTGCGACCACATACCGCCGTTCATCCGGGGATTACGCGTCCACAACTGGCGACACAACCGCCCTTGCAAGCTTGGGTCCGGATGACCCGGCGTCGGTGCATATCGACGGTCTTGTGGGTGGGCTCCTGTCAGTCCCAATTCACGGCCGACGTGAGACCAACGCCGGGGTGCCGGCGCGCACTACAGGTGACGCACCATTTGATGTGAGCGCGACAACTCTAGGCGAACCTGACGACCCGTTCATCAACATCCTGGCTGAATTGCCCGGTGCCCGCAGTCAAACAATGCCCGTCCCAAGTTCCCTTGCACTCGGAACCCTCACGGTCTGGCGCGATGGAAAAGTGTTTGACCGCGGTGAGCATGCACTTCTCGGATCAGTGGCTGGCTATGCGGGCGTTGCGATTGAACAGCGACGCCTTGTGCAGACCATGAATGAGGAGCGGTCGGGCCGGCTAAAGGCTGAACGTCGCCAAGCAGAGTTCATTTCCATGGTAAGCCACGAGCTCCGCACGCCACTAGCGCTCATAAAGGGATATTCCTCAACGCTGCAACGGCGCGACCTGTCGCTTCCCGATGAAACGGTTGAGCGGTTTCACCTCGGCATCGGCGAGGCTACCGACCGCTTGATTAGGCTTATCGATAACTTGCTTACAGCGTCAGCACTGGAAAGCGGCTCGTTCATCACCAGAATGCAGCTTGTTGACGTGGTTGAGGTTGTTCGATCGGCCGTCAATGAGATGGTGATCCTGGACAACTCCCACCCAATCCGAGCCAATTTGCCAAATGTTCAGTGCCTGGTTTCGGGTGACCCTGATCAGCTCGCTCAAGTCATCCAGAACTTGCTAGGCAACGCCATGAAGTACTCGTCTGCTTCCAATCCAGTTGGCGTAACTGCGATTCCTCGCCCGGGTTGGGTCCGGATCACGATCCGCGACACCGGCCCTGGAATCCCACCGAGTGCAATCGACGCCATCTTTGACAAGTTCTTCCGAGTCCCCATCACCCAGCCAGAATCGTCGTTGGACGACCTTAACGGGACAATCAACATCCAAGGATCCACCCCAACGCACAGGCCTGCCGGACTCGGCCTGGGGCTTTTCATTTGCCGTGAGATCGTGACCAGTCACCGTGGCCGGATCTGGGCGGAAAACATCAAGGAACTACGAGATGACGGCCAGTCGGCAGCCGTAATCGGCCATAACAGCGTCGGGACCGCATTCCACATCGACCTGCCTACTGCCGAAAGTGAGACGGTAGACATCCCGCGTCTGACCAGATAGGCTAATACTGAAGGATGTCGTACCTGACACGAGCATGCGTTCCGTTCTTGGAGAACGTGGGTGGAGCGCAAGGTGTTTGCAAGGTCGGCAGAATCCTTCACGGTTAGACAGTCGCATACGTGTATCCAGCAATGGCGCTTGGAGACCAAGACGATGTCCATGAACGCTCTTTCCGCCAAGGCGGCGGATACCTCCAGTGAAGTCGGTTCGGCCCCTGCCTTTCCCGTCGACATTGAACCTGCACGAGCGGCACCGGCAGCCCTGAAGGTTGTACCGCGCACGGTCATGATCGTCGAGGATGAGCCTGGACTTGCGGAAGTCCTCGCACTCAACTTGCAGGCTAGCGGGTTCGAGACAGTCACTGCTCACGACGGGCTGCAAGCACTCTATCTCCTTGATCAATCGGTGCCCGACGTGGTCGTCCTTGACCTCCAGCTTCCGCAAGTTAGCGGTTTTCGTCTCATTCAACTGCTACGCAGCCGCACCGCGACGGCAAGGATTCCTATCGTCGTGATTACGGCCCTCAGTTTCCGTGAAGCCGAAGACGTCGTGAGGCGTGGGGCGGATGCGTTTCTTACCAAGCCATTCGTACCCGAAGAGGTGGTGAACTGCGTTGAGAGGTTGATCTCAAGGGCAATGTAGCCGGTCTCAGTTGGTCGCCACCCGCCTCCCCCAGGCGTCTTGCTCATGGTTGTCGGTGTCCAGAACTGGACTCTGGCACACCACTGCCATCGCGTACCATCCCGCTTGGCAGACGGCGCTTTTTGAAGCGCTCCGGTGTGCTGTTCGCCCAAGCTACGATGGGCGCCGATGCGTTTCAGGACGGCAACGAGCGTGCTGGGTTTTGCACCGCCTGTCACCAATGAAGCCAAACACCAAAGATGGAGTGGATATCGTCCCATGATCGCGACATTTGGCTCGACTTCTTCAGGAACGGCAATTCAAAAGGTCACGGGTCGTGAAATCCTCGACTCACGTGGAAACCCGACGGTCGAGGTCGATGTAGTTCTTGCATCTGGCGCAGTGGGACGTGCTGCGGTTCCCTCGGGAGCTTCAACGGGAGCACATGAGGCCGCCGAACTTCGCGACGGCGACCGCAAGCGCTACGGTGGCAAGGGCGTCTTGCACGCCGTCGCGAACGTGAACGGCGAGATCGCAGGGCGACTGATCAGCATGTCGGCTCTCGAACAGGAAGCAGTAGACGCCGCCCTGATCACGCTTGACGGGACACCAAACAAGTCTCGGCTCGGGGCCAACGCGATCCTTGGTGCATCCTTGGCCGTCGCGAAGGCGGCTGCATCTGCGGTTGGTTTGCCTCTATACCGGTACCTTGGTGGCCCTTCCGCTCGCACGCTCCCAGTTCCAATGTGCAACATCTTGAATGGGGGCAAGCACGCCATCGACAGCACCGACTTCCAGGAGTTCATGGTGATGCCGGTCGGGGCATCATCGTTTGCCGAAGGGATCCGTTGGGGTGCTGAGGTCTATCAGGCGTTGAAGAAGGTCTTGCACGACGCCGGATATTCGGTGAACGTGGGCGACGAGGGGGGCTTTGCCCCATCCCTTGCCACGAATGCTGCTGCCCTCGAGTACATCTTGAAGGCGATCGAACTAGCGGGGTATCGTCCCGGGGACCAAATTGCGATAGCCCTTGACCCTGCGACGACCGAGCTTTATCACGATGGTGCCTACCATTTGGAGAAGGAAGGCCGCACGCTCAGTTCGGAACAAATGGTCGACTTCTGGGCCGACTGGTGTGACCGGTATCCCATCGTTTCGATCGAAGACGGGCTTGCTGAAGACGACTGGGCGGGGTGGCAGGCCCTGACCGCACGCATTGGCAACAGGGTCCAGTTAGTTGGTGACGACTTACTAGTGACCAATACCGAACGCCTCGCGCGTGGTATTCACGACCGGGCCGCGAACTCGATTCTCATCAAGTTGAACCAGATTGGCACACTTTCAGAGACGTCGGCAGCAATAGCGATGGCTAACCGTGCGAACTGGACAGCGGTTGTGTCTCATCGGTCCGGAGAGACTGAGGACACCACCATCGCCGATCTTGCCGTCGCGATGAACGCCGGACAGATCAAGACCGGAGCGCCGTGCCGCAGCGACCGTGTTGCCAAGTTCAACCAATTACTCAGGATTGAGGAAGCGCTCGGATCTCAGGCACACTATCCAGGCCGTTCCGCGTTCTACAACGTCGGGTGACGTCATTGCTCCAAGAGTGAGGCGCTGCCGACGTAAACCCATCTTTCAGGGGGCCATTTTCGGCCTCTCAAGGCACAAGTGAGGATGCTCCAATGAATTCGGTCCATGAGATCCTTCAATCTTTCATTCGTGTGCGCGGGGTACGGGCAGCGCTTGTTGCGGGGCTTGACGGGCTTGTGATTGAGGCTGCGCACTCCAACGATGGGCCTCCGGTGGAAACTGACGCTATCGGTGCCGTCGCTGCGAGTGGATTGGTTCCAGCCAATGAGTTCGGCGAACAGACCGGCCACGGGGCAGTACGTCAAGCGATCTTCGAATACGAGGATGGCGTGGTTGTCATTGAGATGATCGGTGAGAACGCCGTACTCGTGGTCGTCACGTCAATTTCGGCGAACCTCGGTCTCCTGCGCCTCCAAGCGCGGAAGGCCCACCCGGACTTGGCTGCATCGCTGGCGGGCCTCTGACTGGGCCCGCCAGTCACGTCTTCCTTGCTGGTCCCAATTGTGAATCCGCTGCTTGCTCGCGCGACGCGGTTGGGACGGCCAAGGCGTCGTCCAGCATCAGACGGTCCGAGCTAACTGGTTTGCCCAATGAACTAGTTTGCGGACCGTATCGAAACTCTGGGAGTCGCCCAGCACGATTGTGCGGGTTCCGTTTACAACCGTCTCTGTCGGGCCGGTGACCTGGGGCTCCGACCACCCCGTTGCCTCAACCGCGGTCTGGAATGGACCCAGCACCGCAGTGGTCCCGTCGCCTCGTCGCACAGTAAGCCTGTGCTTGCGGTCGAGGGTCTCGTTCCACTCCTCTGGGGTGGCGTCTGTCACGAGATCACACTTGTAACCGGCAAGGCGTTCCACCAGTCGTAGCGCGTGCATGGGGTGCGAGTCGGGAAACGGATTGTCCGAGGTTCCGGGCACAACGACAGTTGGGCGTCGGCCCCATCCTGCAAGAAACAGAGCGACCTCGCCGGCGAGCGACCCTGGGCCGCAGATGGCGACCCTCCTCCCGATGCCGTACATCTGGTGTAGGTCGCGGCCCAGGACCGAACTGGCGGTCAGGACTGACCGTCCAACGGCCCACGACAATTTTGGTCCGGGCAATGGTCGCGCATCCACTACCAAGTCACAGTCGTCCGGAATAGTTTCACCAAGGCCACTTCCGAATTCGCGAAGGCGGTCACCGAAGTACAGAAATGCGCGTCCAAACTCCGCATTTCCCGGAACCGACGACCTCAACCCCGTGACGCCCCCAAGTGGCATCGTCCCCGGAATCACGGTCACGTCATGCCCGCGTGACGAGGCCACCCGTGCGAATTCGAGGCCTGGAAGTCCCGCGCCAAGCACGGCTATGTTCAAAGGGTGCGCCGTTTGTTGCACATGAAGTCCAGAAACGTGGACTTCGTCACCGTTCACGACGCATCCGATAGTGCCTCCGTCCATTGCAGAGTGACACCCAAGGCATCCTATGCAGGGGACGATTTCCTCTTCGACACCGGCTCGCGCCTTAGCTACCCATGATGGATCGGCTATCAGTGCCCGACCCATGGCTACGGCGGTCGCATTGGTATTGCGCAACGTTTCCTCAGCACCGGTTGGCGACAGCAACCGCCCGGAGGCGATTATCGGTATGCGGACGCCTTGAAGGATTGCACCCGATGTTCGCGCAATGACTGGGCCTTCACCAACTCCGCATGACAGTTGCAGCGACGCATCATCCCAACGGTCGCCTCCCACTATTTCTAGGGCCGCGACCCCGTCATCCTGCAAAGCCAGTGCAAGACGGGTTCCGGCCTCGGCATTCAGTCCACCCCAGCGACGTTGGTCGATTGCAAACTTGACGATGACCGGGCTCATCGCAGCGGTGACCGCCGATCTGGCAAGTTCACGCGCTAGACGGAAGCGCCCCGCTTCGCCACGGCCGAACCGATCCGTCCGACGGTTTGTTGCGCGCCGGAGCGAGCGATGCACCAGTCCGTCGTGGGAAAAGACGAGTTCAATGACCTCAAACCCAGCACTGTCACATGCACTCGATGCGACCGCCACTGCCGTAATCCACATCTTGAAGTCGCTGAGAGCCGCAGCAGCAATGTCAAGATCGGATGGCAGCGCGAGCGAGATCCCGGGTACGGCACCACTCGACCGGATTGCGTCTGCCAGGGACCGAAGCGCCTTCTGGTCCGATTTTGCATCGATCACGAGGCGAGGACTGAATTCCCCGCGGACAGGGCTACTGTCGCGCTCACCGTCATCACGGATCACATGTGCCGGCTCTACCAAGATCAAGCCAACCCCGCCAACGCTCCGTGCTCGGTACCACTCATTCATCGCGTCGGTGGCGTCACCTTTTGTACTAGCCAGACCTGTTGGGATCGCCGGCATGACAATCCGGTTCTTTGCCTTGACAGTGTTGCGTTGCCCAACTATCGACCACGGCTCGTGGATCAGCCAACGGCCAGCAGCTTCACCGGGGCCCCGACGTGCGGCTTCACTGATTGCGCGCGTCACTTCAGCCATCCGTGCCAGACCCGGCATCGGCAATCCGCCAGGGCCGGTCACTTCGAGGATTTCCTGACTAGGCGTTCAGAGGTCAGACTGCGTGCGCGCGCGATTTCACCATGCATGGCCAAACTCTACGTCCTCCGCACCGGGAGGTCACTCAATCGAGGGGCACGAGCGCAGCCAGGCGCGCGTATCCTGTCAGTCCAAGTTCGCCTATCACTCGGCGTGACAGGGACGTACTTGAAAACCACGGTCATGAATGGATATTCGGATGGCGTTTGATTCCGTACTTCCTAGCGTTGTTGACGCCATCGGCTCGACTCCGCTCATCGCGCTTGACCGCCTGTGCGCCGGGCTGCCCGGGCGTGTGCTCGGAAAGTTGGAGTTCTATGGGCCCGGTGGGAGTGTCAAGGACCGGGTCGCGAGGCAAGTCATCGACGATGCCGAGGCATCTGGCGCGCTCAAGCCAGGCGGAACTGTCGTTGAACTGACCAGCGGAAACATGGGCACTGGTCTCGCAGTTGTCTGTGCGGTGCGGGGCTACCGGATGATCGCGGTAATGTCGGCCGGCAATTCGATCGAACGGCGTCGAATGCTTGAGTCGCTGGGCGCCGACGTGGAACTCGTGCCACAAGCAATCGGCTCGATTCCCGGGCAGGTGTCTGGTCCAGACCTCGAATTGGTTGAAATCCGCAAGCGCGAATTGGTTGCCGAACTTGGCGCATTCTGCCCGGACCAATTCAACAACCCAAGCGCAGTTCAGGCGCACGAACAGACAACTGGGCGGGAGATCCTGGCGCAGACTGGTGGAAAGCTGGACGCATTCGTGGCGCTCGTTGGCGCCGGAGGGACTTTCATCGGGACCGCCCGGGCGCTGAAGCGCGCGAACCCTGCGATCAAGTGCTACCCCGTCGAGCCCGCGACGGCGCGATTTCTCGCCCTCGGGTCCGATGGCGTGACCGATCCGCGTCACAAGCTTCAGGGAACTGGCTACGTCCTCACGCCCCCACTTTGGCAACCCGAGCTTGCGGACGGGTTCTTGGCAGTCAACGATGCCGACGCAGTTGATACCGCACGCTTGCTTGCGACGCGCGAGGGAGTCTTCGCTGGTTTCTCCGCGGGGGCAAATGTCGCTGCCGCCCTCCAGCTCGCACGCACCTGCGAGGATGGCACGGTGATCGTGACCGTCATCTGCGACACCGGACTCAAGTACCTCAGCACCGACCTGTGGCCCGCTTGACCTCAACCGTTCCGTCAGTCGGGCGTGGCGATCAATCCAGTGGTAGGGTGGTAGCCTTGATCAGATGACATCCGGTTCTGCTAGGCGTCCTGATCGCTCGGGTACCGTTCCCCGTGGCGCTGAACCAGGCTTTGCGCGCGGGATGGAGATGCGAGAACGCATCCCCGCCCACCTCAGGGATATCGAAGCAACCCTTGGGGCAGCGACGACAGGAACCGTGTTGCGCGCTACCAGCGGCTACTTTGATGTCATGCCCCACGATCACGACGTTGCGCCAGCACCGATGTACCGCTGTCGTGTCCGGGATCGGATGCGGAAGAACTTCGTGTTTTCGGAGAGCCACGCCCATGCCCAGAGGGTCGACGACGTTCAACGGCGAGAGGTTGTGGAACCGGTTGTGGCCGGGGACAGAGTGCGTTTTAGACCTTCCCACGTCTCGGGTGTTCAGGTGCCGGCGGGAGTGATTGACGAGGTCTTGCCGAGGACGCGCGCTTTGACCCGGCAGGCAGTTACAGACGGAAAGATCCCGGTCGGCCAGACCCTCGTAGCAAACCTCGACCAGATCGTTGTCGTGGCTTCCGCGGCGCATCCGCTACCTCGGTGGGGATTTGTCGACCGTTTGCTTGCCTCTTGTGCAGCTTCCGGATTCGAGGCCCGGGTGTGCCTCAACAAGGTCGACTTCGGTATCGACGCCGACATGGTCACTGAACTCGGGTGGTACGCACGGGCGGGATACGGCGTCCACCTCACGAGTGCGACCACTATGGAAGGCATTGACGAACTGCGCGATGCCGTTGCCGGCAGAACGACTGCCTTTACCGGACCATCAGGCGTCGGCAAGAGCACGCTACTGAATGCAATTGAACCCGGTCTTGCGTTGAAGGTTGGGGAAATTAGCCGATCGACGAACAAGGGCAAACACACCACGCGGTTCGCGCAGCTCTTCCCACTGGAGAATGGAGGCTTCCTGGCTGATACCCCCGGCCTCCGGCAATTGGCACTATGGGACGTTTCCGATAGTGACATTGATCAGCTTTTCCCTGAGTTCGCCGCTTTCATTGGCAAATGCAGGTACGGAAATTGCTCGCACGTCACTGATGATGGGTGTGCAATCAGAGCGGCCGTTGAGCTCGGTGACCTCAGCCAACGACGTTACTTCAGTTATGTGAAGTTGTTTACTGACGGCTGACGTGAAGTGCTGGCACCTGGGTGTTGCCTGACCCGGGTGCATTCGTTGTAGTTGGGACGCCCCGCCTCTCTTCCCGGACGGGCGAAGCCTGGGAGTTCACGAAGATCAGCACCGTCGACAGCGAAATCGCTTCTCAACCCGACGCCAGACCAGCACGGCAGTCCCCGCAACCCAGTGGCACTGCGAGGCCCCGAATTCGGGTAGGTGTCATCTTCGGTGGTCAGAGTGCTGAGCACGAGGTCAGTCTCATGTCGGCGGCAAGTGTCCTGAAGGCAATCGACCATTCACGCTTTGAGGTTGTGCCGTTGGCAATCTCAAAGGCCGGAAAGTGGTTGACCGAGACCCAATCGGCCTCCTTGCTTGCATCCGGTTCGGCGCTCGCCAGTCCCGAGATTGGCTCCGGTCATCCAGAGAACGATGAGTATCCGATCGCGCCATCCGGGGCACACGCGACCGGTTTCGACGGCCCTTCGCAGCAGATGCGTGGCGTTGACGTCGTCTTCCCGGTTCTGCATGGGCCTTACGGCGAGGATGGGACGGTCCAAGGGTTGCTCGAGTTGGCTGGAATCGCATACGTAGGTTCTGGCGTTCTAGGCTCCGCGCTTGGCATGGATAAGGTCAAGATGAAGGAAGTCCTCGCTTATCACGGGTTGCCCGTGGTGGAGTGGCGGAGCTTTCGACGCTGGCAATGGCGTGAGGAACGAGAACGTGTTGTTGCGGACAGCGAAGTGTTTGGCTACCCGTGTTTTGTCAAACCTGCCAACCTGGGGTCAAGCATTGGCGTTAGCAAGGCGCACGATCGCGCCGAACTCGTAGCTGCGCTCGCCGAAGCGTTCAGCCATGACGGGAAAGCAATCGTTGAGCCAGCAATAGACGCGCGCGAGATCGAAGTTAGTGTGATCGGGAACCATCATCCCCGCGCGAGCATCGCGGGCGAGATTGTCCCTAGCAACGAGTTCTATGACTACGCGGCGAAGTACCTCGACGGCAAGAGTGAACTGCACATTCCCGCTGATCTCTCGGCGACCGACGCTGCGGAAGTGCGACATCTCGCAGTGCGTGCATTCCTGGCCCTGGAGTGCGCGGGTCTCGCGCGCGCCGACTTCTTCCTTGACCGCCAGACTGGAAAGTGGTTCGTAAACGAACTCAACACCATGCCCGGGTTCACTTCCATTAGCATGTACCCAAAGCTTTGGGAGGCATCTGGCGTCTTGTATCAGGACTTGATTTCCGAACTCATCGACCTCGCCATTTCGAGGTGGAAAGAGCGCCACCAAACGTACGCCTAGCACCGAGGAACACTTCGCGCCGGCTACAGGCCTCGCCAGTATTCGATCCCCTGACGGTTCCGTCGAACCAATAGGCACGGCTAGATGGTGCGACTGAACCGGGACGAAATCATGGGCGGCGTGATACCATTGCCGACGGATCAGTAACCATGCGTTGGCGATCCAAGCGGGCCACTAGCTCATCTGGGAGAGCGCCACAATGGCATTGTGGAGGTGCGGGGTTCGAGTCCCCGGTGGTCCACCAGGATTACTCTCACACCATTCAGTCGACGTACTGAAGCCACCGCGCAAGGACATCGCACCATGGAACGTCAGACCTACTCTGATCCGCTTGGTGGAGCAATAGCCATCGCCATTGTCCTGATCGCGACGGTTTGCATTGCTTTCGTGTGGTTCTCTGCAACTGGAACCCCGATGTTGCCGGACATGCCATTCCTTCATTTCTAGGCCAAGCGACCCTTTCGGCAGTCGCACTTTGGGGCCCGAAATTCGGCAAGAGCCCATGACCTAGCAATGGTCACGGGCTTTTCTTTTTCCTACAGTTGCGGCATGCGATGGCTTCCACCGAAGTACGCCATGCGGCACTCGGCGATCAACGCCAGAGCCTCGTCACGGCCCTGCCACCCGCCTACTTCCACCGACTTGTCTTCCAGCATCTTGTAGGTTGCAAAGAACACTTCGATTTCCCGCAACCAGTGCGGAGCGAGGTCTGCGAGGGTGCGGACTCCAGCGAACCGGGGATCCTGCGCGGGCACGGCAAGGACTTTCTGGTCCTCGCCTTTCTCATCTCGCATATCCAAGTAACCAAGGACGCGGGCGCGTACGAAACAACCGGGGAAAGTTCCCTCCTGAAGGATCACCAGTACGTCGAGGTGGTCTCCGTCAGGGGCATGGGTTTCAGGTATGAAACCGTAATCAGCTGGATAATGAACCGAAGAGTGCAAGGTTCGATCCAGTTTCAACCTTCCGAGGCCTGCATCGTATTCGTACTTGTTTCGGCTGCCTTGCGGGATTTCCACATAGACCCAGACACAAGCGTCATCGTCCGGGTTCAACTTTGCTTCGGCACGCGCGCTGTTCTGCAAGACTTCTAGACGGGTGATCTCGGGGTTGCTCATTGAATCCTTCTCACGGGCTACTCGAGTATGGAACGGGTGACTCGCAAATCCTGACACACAGTCGTGGTGCCCAATTCTGGGACCGGGCATGCACCGACAACCAGAATGTCGTTGACTAGTCCGCCTGCCACGCCAATCAGCTGAACCGCAGAGGCGCAAGCCAGCGGGCGCAATTAATCGCCAACTTCCACACAATCGGATCCGGAGCGGGCTCGCTGTCCTCGATGCACCAGATTGCCGAAACAACTGACCCGACGACACCCCAGTCCCTAACCCGGAGCGGGTCCAGGTCGGTTATCGAGGCTAACGCCTCGACCCTGCGGTGCATGGATCCTGCAGGGTCGTCGTTCCCAGCGAAGACTGACCCAGGATTTCTGAGGAACGCCGATAATTCACACGCAGGTTCCCCAATTACCCCCTTGGGATCAATCACGATCCAAGCGTCGTTATCGAGGGATGACTTGAGAATATTGTGATGGTGCAGATCTCCATGCAACATGATCTGGTCGCTCACGGCAACAGAGGAAATGAGGCGATCAAACCGGCATTCGGCATCGCGGACAATATCTGCAGGAAGTGGGCCTGCACCGCGTCCCGCGAGAGTCCGGTAGCCATCGAATGCTCGAGCCCAATCATTCTCAATGGAACCTAGGGATACCGCCCCGCTGGAAGCTTCCTGCGCCGTGACTCCAAGCATCAGCAGCGCGCGAGCCGCAGTTGCGCCAACTGTCGTGGCCGCAATGTCGTCACGGCGCGCGAGTTCAGCCAACTGGAACCCTGGCTCAATCCTCTCCAGCAAAAGTGCACCAAGTGCGTGATCCGACTCGAGCAAACGCACCACCCCACGACCCGCGTACAAGCGAAGCGCCTGAACTTCGCCGTCGAGTTCGTCGCGCGGCACGCCAAGCTTCAGAACCACCGGTGAACCGTCGGCCCTTAGGGCGCGGATCACGTACTGGAAACTCAGGTCTTCATACGGTGCCTCCAGTTTGAGGTCCCACATCCGCACACAATTGGCAATAGTTGCGGGAAGCGTGTTGAGCCACCGTCGACCTGCGTCACCAAACGTGCGGCAGATACGATCC
>Ga0209086_10000870_pt1 | contig 24817 bp, 23 predicted proteins | sample M_130207_XF_Meta_FD_187312 | JGI IMG/M metagenome (GOLD analysis project Ga0209086, IMG submission 187312) | Freshwater microbial communities from Lake Montjoie, Canada to study carbon cycling - M_130207_XF_MetaG (SPAdes) (version 2) | ecosystem: Environmental > Aquatic > Freshwater > Lake... | reverse complement strand
TGGGGGAGGGGGGTTTGAGAATAATGACGGCGGCGGCGGGGCAGGCGGCGGCGGCGGTTGTTATGTGAAAAAAATTACCAAAACAATTCCATCTTTCTTTATCTCATCCGCCAACAATGGTGGAACATAAACATATATTTTACATTTACAACATTAGAGAAAAACTATGAAAATAGTGTTTATACACAAACCAAATAAATATATAGCATAAAAACTATTTATTACAGTGGTGTTTTACAAATGTTAATATTTCAAACGGCGATTATTTATAAGTTTTAGCATAAGTTTTAGCAATACTTTTACTTTTATATATAACTTAAATAATATAATATAATATTATATTATTATATAAATGGGCGATGGATCAGTGACAATTACATGGGGACCCATCCCTCTTTCTAATATTTGCTTTCCTGCAGGTACACCGATTAAAACCGATCAAGGGTTTATAGACATTGACAAAATTCAGACGGACGAGCACACCATCAATCAACAATCAATACAACATATTACTTCTACATTGACCCTGGATCCCTACCTTATTTGTTTTGAAGCGAATGCCATAGAATACAATTATCCAAGTCAAACGACGATTATGACAAAAGACCACAAAATATTATTTCAAGATCAATTAGTGCCGGCCTACCGTTTTTTGGATTACTCAAGTAAAGTTAAAAAAGTCAAATATTCTGGTGAAGTGTTGTACAACGTTTTAATGTCCAATCATAGCACCATGTCTGTAAATAATCTGACTTGTGAAACCCTCCATCCGGAAAATGTTATTGCCAAACTTTACAATAGTAATATTAGTCATACTTATAAAAATAACATCATCGCCATTATGAATGACGCCTTGATAAAATCTGATGCAGAAACCTATAAGAACATTATAAATCGCAGTTTTTGAAAAGCGTGTATAGTTTAACCACGTCAACAAACCCCCTCAGCTTTTACCACACGATTTACCACACGATTTACCACACGATTTACCACATGATTTACCACACGATTTACCACACGATTTGTCACACGATTTACCACACGATTTACCACACGATTTACCACGCTATTTACCACACGATTTACCACACGATTTGTCACACGATTTACCACACGATTTACCACACGATTTACCACACGATTTACCAACCTTTTTGCCACACTTTTTTGGAAAAAGTGTTTTTTGCCACACTTTTTTGGAAAAAGTGTTTTTTGCCACACTTTTTTGGAAAAAGTGTTTTTTGCCACACTTTTTTGGAAAAAGTGTTTTTTGCCACACTTTTTCCAAAAAAGTGTTGTGTATATATAGATACACCATGGCCATCCAATTAAATTTTTCCAATATCTTTGAACTTTTCTCTCTCATCTCGCCACTACTCTTGGGTTTTTTCTTAGTCATGTCCTCACTTTTTAATCAGAATTTGAAAGGCCTCGTCTATTTAGCAGGGGTGTTAATTGCCACGATTATCAATATATTTCTCATGAACCAAATTGGCAATGAGAAATTTGGTGATGCGGCAATGTCCTGCGACTTTATCAGTTTACCCTTTATGGGTAGGTTTAACAGTCCTGCACCATCCAGTCTTTTTATTGCATTTACCCTGGCCTATTTAGTCTTACCGATGAAAGCCAACAACCAAATGAATTACGTGATATTAGCTGCATTACTCTGCCTCTTGCTGATGGACGGTATCACCAAAGTCAATAAACGCTGCACCACTGCGGGAGGGACCTTTTTAGGGACTTTAGTCGGTTTTATTCTGGGGACATTATGGTATACGTTATTTCACACCTCAGGCTATGATTCTTTACTGTATTTTGACGAATTGCGCAGCAATAATGTCGTTTGTTCCCGCCCGGCCAAACAGTCATTTAAATGCTCCGTTTATAAGAATGGTCAGCTGGTTTCTAGTAATATTGTCTAACGCACTTTTGCCAAAAGTGCCGCAAAACGCAACCTTTTAAAAAAAGGTTGAGCCAAAACGCACTTTTGCCAAAAGTGCCGCAAAACGACAGGCGTAAATTACGTATAAAGATATACATAATTTATTTGCGAATTTTTCGTGCGTTTAGGTTTTATTTTTGGTCCAACCTTTTTTTAAAAGGTTGTGTTAGGCATTATATTTATACCCATTCGTCTTGATGTAATTAGTAAAGGCCGCCATATATTTTTGTCTGCGAAACGCGTCCATCATCAATTTTTCATTATTCATATTCGTATTCATGATCCTCATAAAATGCGCCACTACGCGCTGTGTATTGGCGCGGTTATACATGTTTAAGCCATCCTTGGGAAAATCCGGCACGCCCGTACTTTTATTAACTATATTATGAAAAGTGTATAAAAAATGTATTAACATCTCTTTACTGCACGAGACTTGCTTTGCGTTCACTCTCGCCAGAATCTTAGTAGCGTGTGCTTGACAATCAGGGCAAGGTAAATTATGGCAAATTATTGTAATATGGTTATATAACACGGCAGCTTCATTGCTATATTCCGGTTTTAATTTACAAGCTAGTGTATGAAATAAAGTCCAGACAGCATAGCCCCAATCTTTTTTTTTCATATTATTATTATATAAAGATAATATATACTTAATAAATACATATACTTAATATATACTTAATAAGTATAATGAATTACATTATTGAAGATAATCTAGATTTTAAAGCCGCCTTGGGCAAAGATTCCGACGAAGAAAATTCCATCTGTTTAATATCTCAACAACCCTTGACGAAAAGCCATATTCAATTGCCTTGTAAACATACCTTCAATTATAAACCCTTGTATAAAGAAATATATATGCAAAAAACAGTGCGAAACATGTATGAAACGGTCCGTTTAAAAATAAATGAATTGAAATGTCCGTATTGTCGTTCAGTCAGCGACCACCTTTTGCCTTATTTGCCGAACGAAGAACCAGAACGAAAACATGGGGTAAATGGTCCGACTAAATACTGTATGCCTTATACACATAGTTGCGAATGGTTTACGATTGATAACGAGAATGACTGTACCAAACCGGCCTGCTACATTGGTACGGTGAATTACTGTAAAACACATTATCAAAAGGTACATACAAATAAGTTCCCGATACCTAAAACCGTGATTGAATGGACGCCCGCCATGCACTCTCTCGCTAAGAGCAAAACACTTGTTGAATTAAAACAACTTTTGCGTTTACATAAACTTACAGTGAGTGGTAATAAAAACACATTAGTGGAGCGCATATTCGCAAATCAGCTGGTTTTATAATTATATTACTCCACATTTTTATTTTTTCGCCACACATAAACCATTTCCGTATAATTATTCTGGCGTTTAGATTTTTTAAAGGGAAACATTTCGGCTGCGTCGCCAAATAATGGTTTTAATACCGTCTCATAGACTTCTTTGCATATATTTATGATATAGTAACCACCGCTTTGCAAACCATTGTAAGAGTGTAAAAATAAGGGTTTGTAGAATTTGTCATCCATCTCTTTTTTACTCGTGTAAACCACATTATTGGCATATTTTTCAAGAAAATAATAAGGCGGCGATGCAAACACCGTATCATAGTCAAGTTGCGCATAGTCAAACGTTACCGCATCCTTGATATAAATCGTAAGCTTTGTCGTCGGCGCTTTCGTACCTAAATAGGTAATCAGTTTTTCATAAGGTATTTTCAAAGCCTTATTAATTTCAATACCGTAGTGCGCCTCCAAATGCAAAGCCGCAGCAGCGACGGTTGATCCCCCCCAGCCAGCACAAAAGTTGAGCACCTTCTTAGCGTTGTATTTCGTAAAGAGTTCCATGCAATTTAACGGGCGCATTATATTTATGGCACTGATGCAGATATTGTAAACTTCTTTATAGACAATATACTCATTTTTGGTTTTATTTTTATTTTTTATGTTTGTATAATAATTCAACATGGTTTGAATAAACTTCTTTTTTTTAAATTCTTCAATATTTTCTAAGAATTCAAAAAAACTTGTATTGTATTTACCTTTGGTTTCTAGTCGTTGCTTAAAGGTAAAAAAATCCACTACATTATTCCCGAACCGTGAGCGAGCAGAAAGTGTATGAGCGTTTTTGCCAATGGTTAGTAATTTGTTCATGTCCGTGTCAAGCATGGTTTGCGATATATTTTTTATTTGTACAGCAATATGAGTTTTTGTATTCTCCAAAAGCATATATATACTTTTATTATATACTTTTAGGGAAAAGTATTAAAGATAAAAATGCAAAAGGTGTAAAAGAATAAGTTTATAAGCATATAAAACTATTTTTCTATACTTTATTAAAATACCATGGCTAGTAAAGAACAACTCTCAGTAAATATAAAAAAATGGATACAATTAGATAAAGAAATGAAAATGTTACAAAAAGAATTGAAAGAGAGAAAGAAGAAGAAAAACGAAGTGACAGATGTATTGGTTGATATAATGAAAAAGAATGAAATAGATTGCGTGGATATCAGTGACGGGAAAATTATGTACACCCAAAGCAATATTAAATCCCCAATTAATAAAAAACATTTACTAGACAGTCTAGATAAATATTTCGCGGATAATGATACTGTACCAACCGATGAAATTGTCAATTTTATTTTAGAGAACCGAACAGTCAGTTTAAAGGAAAATATACGGCTTAAAACTGTAAAAACAGGCTAAACATATAAGTTTACCGTTCCTATTACACTTGTATTTGTTACACTTGTATCTGTTACACTTGTATCTGTTACACTTGTATCTGTTACACTTGTATCTGTTACACTTGTATTTTTTCTAAAAGTATAATTTTGCCATATCTGTTACACTTGTACTTTTTCTAAAAGTATAATTTTGCCATATCTGTTACACTTGTATCTGTTACACTTGTACTTTTTTCTAAAAGTATAATTTTGCCATATCTGTTACACTTGTACTTTTTCTAAAAGTATAATTTTGCCATATCTGTTACACTTGTATCTGTTACACTTGTACTTTTTCTAAAAGTATAATTTTGCCATATCTGTTACACTTGTATCTGTTACACTTGTACTTTTTCTAAAAGTATAATTTTGCCATATCTGTTACACTTGTACTTTTTCTAAAAGTATAATTTTGCCATATCTGTTACACTTGTACTTTTTCTAAAAGTATAATTTTGCCATACTTTTTCTAAAAGTATAATTTTGCCATACTTTTTCTAAAAGTATGTATATGCTGAGCAATCACAATAAATTACGATTAGCTGAAAAATTCAAATTTATGAAAAAAAAATATATAAAAAAAAACGGACACGCAGATACAAGCGGACACGCAGATACAAGCACAGACACAGATACAAGCACAGACACAGATACAAGCACAGACACAGATACAAGCACAGACACAGATACAAGCATAGACACAGATACAGAACCGGACTTAATTCCCAATAAACCTAAAACTACCTTTACAAATCGCTTTGTCGCTACTTTGCCTCAAACCATACCCAAAAAACAATACAAACACATTCGTGTCTGTACTTATAAAGTTAATTCACAAGAATTATATCCTTTTATCTTGTTTTTGCTTTATAAAGACGCGACTAATACGTTGGGATTTCCGGAGTTAAATGGCTATAAGGGCTCCGATCTGAGGGAATATGTCCTGACTGAATTTAGACAAATTTTCATTGATGTACAAGCCAAAATAAAATATAAAGGCTTTATTGAAGAGGCAACAGACGACGGGCTAATAGTGTTATTAGAATATGAAGAACACAATCTAACCGAAGATACACACCTTATAAAAACCAATAAGTCCCTTATTGAAAAAGGAGCTTATACCAACGAGTGGTGGTGGGTCTTGCCAGCAGAGATTATCAATAACAAAGAAGTCTTGAATTTTCCTATCCATCCACTGACGACGACTTTTCTGACTAAACACCATACTTTAGGGCTTCTCTCTGCTGCGAACGGCAAAGCCTATGAAACCCCGGAAATTGGCTATTATGGCAATTATTATAAGAAAATCGCCGCCGTCGCTTCTTTGGGATTAAGTCGTGAAACCCCTTATGCCTCCTTCGGCCCTTTTTATTATTTTAGTAATTATACCCATGCTATGCGTAATGCCTTTTGGAACAACCAAGCGAAACCCATCAAAATCGGTGAGGAATATATCACGGTAGATGATGCTGGCCGGTATAAAAAGGGCGGCCTGGTTCGCTTTGCGCTCTTTCCTGGGAAAACTCAAATGCTTTTGGGTCGCATCACGGATAAGGCGGATGACTCGCAAATCAGTCAAGAACTCGCGGCAAAAAATCCCTTTGTCAACGCTATGTTGAAACTACGGGATAACGGTGCAAAATGGATCGCGCATTTTAACTCCATCCGGATCGGACAACATCCTATAAAAATTGACGATGCCAAGACCATCACAACCAATCCACTGATTGCTTTACGGGATTATGAACAACAAGTGCCGCTAGAATATTATTTTGTGGATACGAACCAAGTTGTAACAGCTGAAAACATTCATCAAGCGGTTATTATGTAAAAGGATTATTATTATGTTATAAAAAATCATATAAAGAATAAAAGTGTTTATATTCTAATAATGGACATTTCACTCGCCGACGCCACTTGGAAAAATACCACCGAGTTCGTGCCTCTTGTCACCGAAGGCAAGGTTATAAAAGTCTACGATTGTGACACTATTACGATTGCTTCTAAAGTGCCTTATTTATCAGAAGTAAATGAAAGCAATATAATGTATAGATTTCACGTTAGATTACTGGGCATTGATACACCGGAAATGAAAACCAAAAATGAAGCCGAAAAATCCATCGCGCATTTAGCACAAAAAACCCTTTCCGATTTAATTTTAAATAAAAATGTCAGCTTGACAAATACTTCACTTGATAAATATGGGCGAATTTTAGCGAATGTGTATACGGAGCAGGGCGTTGAATTAAGTAAATGGGCTATTGATAATAGATTTGCAGTCCTTTATGATGGTGGCACCAAAAAACCGCCCAAATCTTGGAGTGACTATTATAAAACGGGGAATGTAGCCTAATCACACTTTTGGCAAAATACACTTTTGGCAAAAGTGTCGCAAAACCCCATTGTACGTACGTTGGCTTGATTTGCACAAATGTATGTTGGGTTATGTTGGGTTGATTTGCAACTAAGAGGTTTTGCGACACTTTTGCCAAAAGTGTAAGATAATACAACGTACGTACAAGGAGGTTTTGCCACACTTTTAGAAAAAGTGTGTTATTTCGCCACACTTTTTCTAAAAGTGTAGTGTAGTGTATTGTAATCTAAAATGCAATTAACAATCTTAGACCCTCACGTTTCCGATACAATGAATGGTTTTTTAATCATCGCCAATATCATAAATATTGTATATAATATTCCCCAAATGGTCCGCACTTATCAAACCAAATCCACCAAGGATTTCAGTACGTGGTTTATTTTTTTGCGCATTATTGGCAACTTTATTTGGATGGTTTATTCCATCAATATTGAGAGTTTACAAATGCTAATAAATAACTGTGTCACTGTATTTGCGTCTTTATTTATTAGTTATTATAAATGTATTGAACTTTATAATGATTATAATTATAGACATAAAGAACTGACTTGGTCTACTGAATATAGTCTGAGTCATGATAATATATTAGATGACGATACTCTATTAGAAACAGGTTTACTAGAGTACAAACCTGAAGTATTTAGACCGGTAGTGTAATGTAGTTTTTGGTCTAACCTTTTCTTAAAAAGTGTATTTTTGCCACACTTTTTCTTAAAAAGTGTATTTTTGCCAGACTTTTTCTTAAAAAGTGTATTTTTGCCACACTTTTTCTTAAAAAGTGTATATAAGGAAATGTCTCTCTTATCTATACTTTACACTATAATCGGTATTATAGTCTTAACATATATTTTATCAGTGTTGTTCAATTTCCTCGGCATTGATTTCGCCACCTACGGCAATTATTTATTGTGGTTGATTGCTTTAATAATATTTTTTATGGTATTGCCCTCTAATAAAGGCAGTAATCTGTTTTAAGCATCGGAATGCGCATTTTCAAATGCTTGCTGTTTAGACGTGCGAATACTAGACAATACATTTTGTATAGTTGTCACTGATACAGTGCCATCATCTAAATTATTAATGATTTCTTCCGTCGTGGGTTCTCTATGCTTATCAGTTTCAAAATTTTTAATCACATCTTCAATTTGTTTACGTTTTTTCTTTTCGGTTAAAATGCGGGTAATATTCGCCAGATCTTTTGTATTACTTAAATCATCTAAGCGAGGTTTATAAACTGATTTTAAGGTGGTTTCCAATGAATCGCAAATTTCCGGCTTATTTAATTCCGAAAAAGCCAATTGTTTAGGCGTTAGATCAATCGGTTCTCCGTGTTCGTTTGTTTTAATGTTACCCCCTGAGAAAGTCGTCAAAAAAAGTTTAATTACTTTTTCGGACAAGTTCGGACTGGTTTCTGTTAAACGGTCAAACTCTTCCTTGGAATGTTTCAGCATTTGAATAACTGGCATCCGCTCTTGGGGCGATTTGGCCAATTCCACTTTAATATTGCGACTGAACTTTCCCCAGGCGATAGAGCTGACGCGATGTGATTCATTTAATTCACTTATTTTTAGAAACTGCTGAACAGTGGTGAGAATACCTGCCAATAAATTAATTGCACCTACGACGGCTGTAAAAATATCCACGTAGGCGGGCGGAATCCGATTTTGAGCAAAATTTGCCGTGCCGGTTAAAGTGCTCATGATAATCACTGGGATTGTAAACCAGGTATTGAGTCGTGAATAATTATTGTGAGATTTGGAATGTAACCAACGATAACAGAGGGCTTTATCCGCCCAATCAACCAGGATGGTCTCATGTTCGGGCGTCCATTCTATAAAAGCCTGCAGTGATTGTGACTGTGATTGTATGTGTCCGGTAGCGTCCACCAGTGTATCAATTTCGTCGTAAGTCTCCATATACTTATATATATAATTTTTCTAAAATAAACGAATTTCTTTAAGAAACATTCCCTCATATATATAAATATGAATAGCAGCACAGCAAATGTAATAAGCACCGCAACTGTCATAACTGATTTTGCGCATATACGTACAATTCGGTTAAACACCTGTACTATTTTTCAAGACATAAAACAAAAATTACTGGAGTTAAATAAAATTTATATGGATATTGTGAAAAATCATGCGGTTAAAGAATATACTTTTGGTTTAGATGCGTTTCATTTTCAAAGTAAATTAATTGAATACGAATATGAAAATATGCAAAAACTACTAAATATAATTACTAATCGCTGTTATTGTGAATATTATAAACTCTATAAAATCATTTCAGATTATGTGCATAACGAGATAAAAATAACTGTAAACTTAACCAATAAAAATACGTTTCCTATTTACAAAGATTTAGATAAAAATATAAATTATGACTTTGGACTAACCATAGAGATTCAAGCCATTATTATTAAATATATTACAGCTGTAGATGAGTATTTACAGGTTAAAAATAAAGAATTAAAAATTAATAACGCGCGGCAATATAAATGTGGCATAAATATTGAGCACATTGTCCATTATCAGAGTTTTACAAGCGCATTAATTTCGGAGCAAATTATGATGTTTATCCGGTATATGGACGCTTTAAATAAACATCACACCAAGTATATAACCCGTATATACACTATTAGTAAAGCTTTGATTGATGATATGAATTCAACCATTACTACCAATAACAACGATGGCGACAATGAATATGAGATTATTTCACTAGATGAAAATGACATAGATGAAAATGACATAGATGAAAATGAATCCGGCGAAAATGAATCCGGTGAAAATGAATCCGGTGAAAATGAATCAGGCAAAAGCGTTTCTTATAAAAGTCTTAGGTATGACAGTGAATTGTACCAAAGTAATTCGCCCCACGATAAATCTTTGCACACTACTAGTGCATTTAGACCTATCCAGTCAGAGACTACTTTATATGGGATACCGTCAAAGTCTATTACACCGATTTTATCTAGGTCATCGCCTAATTCAAGCAGAACTTTATCTGCGACAACAAACAAACCAAATATTATTCACACGATTAAACCAATACTATGTATACCTACAGACACTGAACAAAGTAGCGTGAAAGAATCGTTGGATGATGACACGATAGCTATAGAAAATACAGGTTCGGTAATTTTATAATAAAATTGAAACGCGCGACATTAAATAACCTTCTTTTATACAACCCAATAGAAATGGAGAACAAAATTAATGTCAAGCTTGAAAAACATCAATTACTTTTTAAACAATCCATCAAAGAATGGATTCAAACGCATAATGCAACCGTTAACAGCGCCAGCAACACAGAAAGCGCCAGCAACACAGAAAGCGCCAGCAACACAGAAAGCGCAAGCAACACAGAAAGCGCCAGCAACACAGAAAGCGCCGATAAAACCAGCGAATTCCTCCAATTCATTTACGATTACAATAACATGTCAATAAATAAGGAAGATTTGCAAAAACGCACCAGGACGAAGAATGTCGTACCGCATTGTGATTTATGCATTGCCAAAATTGCTGATGGGATTCAATGTACTCGGCGTAAAAAAAACGAGGAAACGCCATTCTGTGGGACACATATCAAAGGACAACCGTATGGTATTGAAACCAAAGTAGATAGTTCTGTGCAACAAACCAAGAAAGTGGAAATTTGGGTCCAAGAGATTAAAGGGATCAATTATTATATTGACAACACCAATAATGTTTATAAACCGGAAGACATTATTTCAAATATAGCAAATCCTGCTGTCATTGCCAAATGGGCATTGAATGACGTGGGGGCTTATGTGATTCCGGCGTTTGGTATTTAACACTTTTTGTAAGCGAAGCAATTTAAAAAAATGTCACAAAAAATACTATTAACTTTATACGTAAATTGTATTTATTTTTTATACATATAAAGTGTAACTGTTATGACGCAAGCAGGAGCTGAAGCCGAATTACTCGCCAAATACAACCGGGTCATCTATATTTTAAACGCCTGTAATATTCCGTGTAATTCAATGACGGATTTAGACGGAATGTTAGTATCTAAAGAAACTTGTCTTAATACCGAAAAATATAACCATTTGAAAACCGCAGAGTTTCCCCTACTTAAAAAACATTTTTCTTCTTCTTACCTCACGGCTTTACAAGACACGGCCACCTGTAAACAAAAATGGCCTTTATTGAATTTAATTAGGCAACTCTTGCGTTCGTGTAATTATAAATTGGTACCCAAACGGGTGGCTGATGGCTATACATTAACAGGAGAGAAAAAATATAAAAGAATGTTTATTATAGAAAAGATGTTGCTTTAGTACAAAAGTGTTTTTTTAAAGTATATATATATATGTCCCACCGTATTATTTTCATGAACATTGATGCTTTAAATCTCAATTTACATTCCAAATATGTCGTCGGTGCCGAAGTCGGGGCGAAAAACCGTTCGGTGTTCCGGGCCTTGAAACGCCGTGCAAATAACAACGTCAATGGCACCCCTTGTTGTGATAATAATACAACCACACTTATGCCAACCTATAAATCTTAGATTGTTTAGCAATAAAATCACAAATACACCTTGAAAATCTCATAAAGTTGATCAAAACACACCGGATCATTGTGATCCGCGTGAGAACAATTTGTTTCATAAATACCCAACTGCGCGCGTTCAGCCAGTGTTCGTAGACCTATTAAATCTTCTTTATACAACACGGTTTTAGTCAAAGGGATAATATTATAATTCTCATCAAATACACTGAACTTGCCACTTTCGGGCGGTGTCAAGACCTCGTCATTCGGTGACCAAATGACTACATAATTTGTGACGCTTAACAGATTCGCTTTGTATTGAGCTGAAAATATAGTCGAACGTTCGTTATTCAGTGCCGGTAAATAGGAACAATTTCGTAAATAGTTGACCAAATCCGTCGGATCGCGCCAATAACCACTGAGCGATAGGTGCTCTTGAAAAAAAGGCTTATACATATTAATCGTTGTCGGTATAACCACGCCGCCATTTGGCGACACCAAATTAATGAGGTTCCTGACAGGAAATTTATTACACCGCTCTACGTAACCCCTGGCTAATAATCCCCCTTGCGACACGCCGATAAAATCAAAACCGCTGGCTAAGGCCTCCTCTGCATAAATGTTCTCACATAGAATCGCTAATTGTTGATCTAAGGGCATCAAGAGGCTGGTTTTTCCACCATCCCCAATCTCTATATTATAGACCTTTCGTTGAAAGACGCATTCTATCCACTCGGCAAACGTATCCATATTCGCCGCCTCGCTAGCGATACCATGTAACACGACTATGGGTAAGTTATTTAAAGTTGTGGTTAAAGTTGTGGTTAAAGTTGTAGTATCGGTTGTTCTGAATTCGGTTACTCTATTTTGAGCAGCAGTTCTATTATGTAAAGGTAGTGCTAAGCCAAATAAAACATATTTTATGAAAGAAAACATATCTAATAGTTAGCTAACTTTAAATATGTTTACACCCTTGAAGATTTAAAACCGCACCTTTTGGTGAAATTATAAATTAACAAGGTTTGCTCATCACAGAGCGTGTAAATTTTGGTTTTGGTAATTCTTCTAAATTACCTGATAAATTATTGCTTCTGGATAAATAATTGGGTCTTGCTTTATTATTTATTGCGTTAGAAGCAATTTTGTAGATATTTGTTGCACCATTCACGTCTCTATTCCAATAACCGCATCCGTTTTTACAACAAATCAGTCCATGGACAATAACGTTTCCACTTCTATATGGTCTGGGGTTTTTCATTACCATATTTTTTATACAACTACCTCCTTCACATTTAGAACATTTACAACTGGTTCTAAACTCATCTACTAAATACGTTTGAAACCCTGCTTTTCTAAATAAGGTTCGCATTCCTTTTCCTTTGGTTGCTTCCTTGTATTTCATTTGTTTTTTCTGTTCGTAATCGCCAAAACAAACCACTACCTCTTTTTCATTACCAAAAATGCGTTTGAAATTATTAAGCATTCTTTGTTCGCTGGTTTTTGTATTTCTATAACTTTGCAAACGTAATTTTCTAAAAATATATTTTTCATAAAAAGCAGATAACCTCCCATTTATTTCACTTTTCTTTTGGATATACGCTTTAAACTTGGTTATATCCAGTGTTTTTTTATTCATTTTGGATAATTCAGTTTCCCATTCTATAATTGTTTTACCATGTATTTTTTCTTGTTTCAATTCTAATTGAATCTTCGCATACTTTTTCTTCTTCGTTTCTTTTCTGCGTTGGTCTTGTGAATAACGAAATGTGTTTGCTTCTTTATTATCCGTATCTACGCAATAAATTAAGTCACATTTGCCTGGGTCTATCGCAACAATTTTCTTATTTTGTAAGGAGGTATAATCTTTAACTTCATCAATATATTCTTCATTATTTATACCCTTTTTCATAGTCGGCAGACGCTTTCCAATTAAATCTTTGCGTAATAACAGTAAAGAACAACTAATTCCGTCGGTTTCTATCATATGATGAAATACGTAATGTTTTTTATGGAAACATTTCCTCTCAGTTCTAAAAAAGAAATTCCATATTTTATCTTCATTGCGTTTCAAATTTCCTTCGGTTAAATAAGCACTTTTATTACCTTGGGATTTTGTCATTAAAAGATGTACTAAGGTAGTGGTGTCTAAACGTATATGTTTTGGTATGATTTCATTACGCATTGGAAAGACATTACAAATGGTTTGTGCTTTCTCTTCTACTTGTTTCATCATTTTTATCATACAGGGGAAATAGTCCATTGGACTACATTGCAAATCATAATATACATTCTTCTTGAATGTTTTTATCGGTAGAATATGTTGTTTTTGTTCGGTAATCCACTTATGATATGATGGATGTGATTTGTGTGCTGTTTGCGTACCTTCGGTAACATTTAATAAATCGTTTTTTATTTTTCTTAATTGATTACATAACTTATTAATTCTACCATCTTTTTCCTTTTTGCTAATATTCATTTTTCTTATTTTACTTACTAAAAACTTTTTCTTCCAAACAACATTCACATAGCGTTCCACATATTCTACGAAATGTAGTTTAATATTATTCTCATACATCGTAAGAATATCTATCGTCAAATAATCTAAAATAGTATTCATATGTGTATATTCAAGTGGTTCATTTTGGATCAGCGGTTGGAATTCTTTGGTGTAAAAAGCGGTTAATGTATCTTTGAGTTCTTTAATTTCTTTTTTTGGTGGTCTGCCTTGGGGTTTTTCATTACACAAGATTTTCATACAGGAATTAATAAATACTTTATCTATGATAGGTAAAACCTTCTGCGTTTTATAATAATCTAATAAATATAATTTCATAAATAATAAAACATTAATAACTATTTTATTGCACTGAATAACCGCATTCGTTATTTTCGGTGTATTTATATCAGGATGTTTCAAGACAGATTTCAAAGAAAGTTTAATTCCTTTGAAAAAGTCGTCAGGCGGTTTTTCTTTGAAGTCCATATACTATTCCTAAATATTTTTATTTTAAGTAGTTTAACGCATTAATTATAAAATTGATTATATTATAAAATTGATTTTAATTATAATATCAATTGAACAATACATTTTTGAAAATGAATGAAACCAAAGATCAGTTTGTATATGGTATGTAGAATCCATCTTTTCAGCCTGATATGTTAAAAATTGGTTGGACTAGGAAACATCCTAGTGTAAGAGCAAATGATTTGCATACATCAGGATTACCAACACCTTTTAATGTTGAATTTGTAATTAAAACACCAAATGGATCTACACTGGAAAAAATAATTCACGAGCATTTTAAAAAATATCGTGTAAATTCTAATAGAGAATTTTTCAAAATATCAAAAGATGAATTAACCGAAATATTAACAAAGGAATTAACCCTTGAATTAACGCCATTAACTGACATTATTACACCTATTAATAAAAAAACTTCTCACGGGAAACCATATAATGAAATAAAAACACAATATGACATACTTAAAAAAGAAGCAGATGAGTTTTTCACTAAATTAAAAAATGAAGGACACTTTGCAAATGCGTCGCGAACACTTTGGAGTGAATATCATATGATAACACAAGAACTTGCGTACTTCGAAAAAACAATTGGTTACCTACTAAACAATTATGAACAAATAAAAAATGAAATAGGTGTAGAACAAATAAGGAAGGACAATAAAGCGATAAAAAAAATGATTTTAGAAACACACAAAAGATTAAATGATCTTAAATTATGAATTGAAATTATAAAAACATTTATAAAATTAATTCAAACTTGTAAATGTGGGTTCTAATAATTTTTCCATTTTCGGTAAGTTGTAAATCTTTACTTTCCATTTTATATTTGGTCTTGGTTAATTGTTTTATAATAGATAACCAAGGTCTTTTTATTCGTTTCGGTTCGCCTACTGCTTTTAGTCCATTAAAACTAAAATATTTTCTTATTTCAGGTATGAGTTGCATTATATTATTTTGAATGTCTTCATTCTTATCTAGTTCATAGAGGGTATAAGAATGTTTATTTTCCAACTCTAATATTTTTATTATTTTATCTACAATCGCCTCTTGTTCCTTTTTATATAATTCACTTTTCAAACGCATTATATAAAAAAGACAATTAATTTTTAAGTATATTATTTATAAATTTTTAATTTTCTTTTTCTAGTAGATGGTTTTCTTTGAAAATTCATTCCTTCTTTTATGCCGTACGCATGTTGAAAATAGTTTTTATAGTTTTCAGGTTTTACTTTTTCAACTGCTTTATCTATATTCTTTTCCAATTGTTCGTAATTTTCCACATTTCTATTCTTTTTCATATAGGTTTTGATTTGATTGAAGTATGCCTCTATGGGATTATTGGTTTTAGGAGTATAAGGTATTGCAAACAAATAATCATTACCACTCTTTTTAATTGCATCTTTTATCAATTCGTTATTATGACTTTTCGCATTATCCAATACAATCAAATATCCTTTATAATGTGGGAAAATATGTTTTTGTAAGAATTCTAAAAATCGTTCTGCCGTCATACCATCCTTTTCATATAATTCTTTGCCGACTATTTTTGTATTGCTTATTGCTACTAATAAAGTAAATTTACGAAATACAAATTGATTAGATGTTTTTATTATACATCTTTTACCCAAGTAACACCGACTGTATGGCGGATGCAAAGCAGAACCTACACTGGATTCATCTAAACAAATTATTTTATCTAAGGGATATTGTTTTATTTTACTATAAAAAACATTCATTTCGGTTTGTTTATTTATAGGTTTCTTGTATCGTTCCTTTGGAAAATGCTCGTGTCTTGTTCTTTTTCTTGTTCGGTTATTATCACGAAGAACATGTCCTAAATGTTGAGGTGTTATATTAAAATCCGGATATTTTTGTTTCATTTCCATTACCAATTCACTCATCGTGAGTTGTTCGTTTTGTTTCAATAATTCTAACGCAGTTTTCACTTGTGGTTTAGTAATCTTATAAGAAATAGGAGTTCTGTTTTTTCTTGTAAGATTTTCAGAAATATTATATCGTTTAATCCAATCACGTAAAGTGGATTTCTTACAATCAAATATTTTACACGTTTTCTTATAACCATCGCCTTTTTCATTATTTAAGTAATATTTAACTGCTGAAAATTTATAATCTTCGGTCTTATGTTTTGTCATCTATATTATTTTGAGAAAAATTAAAGGTGCGGTTTTAAATCTTCAAGGGTGTAAATTGTATTTTTTATATAATACACGATAAAATAGGCCACTATAATAGAAATCGTAAAAGCCGCTGCTCCATAGAAACCGCTACCGGCGGCTTTATAATAAGGGTCCAATGTTTTACCAAAGACTTTATATTTGTAAATTAAAATATCTGCAACATAGCCGAATGGCACTGCCAAAGCGAGAAAATACACTAATTGTCTTATTGTAAGAGGTGTTGCAAACCCCCACACGAATTTGGATACAACCATGGTGAGAAGTAAAATAGTAACGACAGTTAAACCAGCATACAAAGCTGTTAAGAGCGCATTATTATAATGTTTAAAATAGGTTCTTAAAGCGATGATTGGTTGCGGCATAGTTATAAAGGTTATCCTAGAGAGAACATTTAAGAGTATATCCGAAACAGCACTGACAATCAAATTTGCTAATATAAAAGTAAGAGTGTTATTTATAGCCATCATTTTTATTATATATAATAATATATAATAATACTTGCATTTGTAGAAATGGCACATTTAAAATTGAAATGATTTTTTATTATATGTATATAGATACACACAATACAATAAACGTAAAGCAATAAACGTAAAGCAATAAACTTAAAGCACATTTCCAACAAAGCAATTTTACAAAGAAAATGTCCATCTATGAAATTGAAATTTTGCCGAATGGCCGATGGCGAAATAAGTATCCAGATTATGTTATATTCAACAATCACATCAAAGAGGGTCAACATAGTTGTCCAGAGTGCAAATGCTCGTACTGTCAAGCGCCATCAATATGTAATATAATTCAAGTGACAAATAAAACCGACGGAAGAAATGCGGGCTTTATGTACTGTTTAGATTGTCTTAAAAAAGAACGCGAAAACATACCGATTGCCGAAGGGTTCAAGAACTAATATTACAAATATTATAAACAAGAAAAAAATACAAAACCTTTAAAAAAAAGACAAAACTATAAAAAAAAGACAAAACTATAACAAAAGACAAAACTATAAAAAGACAATTTTACATACATTTTCAATTTTACATACATTTTCAATTTTACATACATTTTCAATTTTACATACATTTTACGTTTTCACTGACTTTGTTTTTTTCTTAGTGACAACCGTTTTTGTTTGCTCTTGTGTATCTTGATTTTTTTTCGTATATTTTATATACTCCGTTTTCAACATCGCCAATTCATTCAACCACAAATCCTGTTCCGTTGTGTCCTTTAACAGTGTCAATTCCGCCAGCTTCCGGTCGCGCTCCTGCATTATTTTCGTGGCGTTTTCTTCTGTCACACTATCCATGGGCAGACGTACCAAGTACTTATAATCCACATCTTCATCTACAACTAAGTAATTACGTTCTTTGAGTTCCGCTGAAACGACGCTCGTTTTTTTTTTCCGTAAATCTAAACTATCATCCAAGAGCTCGCTAATGAACCGCGCTTTATTAGACAAGACTTGAGTTTCTTTTTCCAAGCCAATAATCTGCTGGGCTTTCCGTTTCACATAAAAGGCCAGCCGGACTTGCATATAGTGACTAATAAAGGCTTGGATGGTGTCAAACTTTAGTAATTTTTCTTGTTCATCAAAGGCGTGCATATTCGTATTACTGCGTGTCGTGTAGAGTTTGAGGAGTTTTTCTAAAGCATTACAGCCGTGTTCGCCTTCACTGGCGAGCAGACCCGCCACCACCCCAGACGCAAAGGTAATCGTAATATCTACATTTGTATCAGTACTCATATCCGTGTAATCTTTAATCCCACAGACAGGTTTTTTCTTGTCTTTCTTGTCGCCTTTGTCGCCTTTTTCTTTCTCAAGGTCTTTCTTGCCAGTCTTATCGCCCTCAATCAATTCTTCAATATATTGTTTATAATCATCCGTCCAAGTTCCCACGGGTAGTTCCGTTATTCGCACTTGTTTATCCCCCACAAGTTCATACGTACCACGAATCAAATATTTGCTGTCGGACAAGGTTGTGATACTGCCTTTGAAACCTTCGTAATAGGGCATGATCATTATCGCGCTCGTATCTTCGCCCTTAATCGCGGCGCTCAAATAATGAATAATACTGAGTGGATTATAACACAGAATATCCGTACTAAACCCCGTGCCAATACCTTTACTGCCGTTGATAAGGAGCAGCGGCACAATCGGGACGTAATGCATAGGCTCCACTGGATAACCATCATCTTCTAAATACGTGAGAACACTGTCATCCGCCTCTGGGAAGATATAACGAGTCAAGGGATTCAATTGGGTGAAGATGTATCTTTCCGATGCCGAATCATCGCCACCTTGGAGTCGTGTCCCGAATTGCCCATTAGGTTCCAATAAATTAATATTGTTGGAACCGACAAAATTCTGCGCCATATTTACAATTGTGCCATTCAGACTTTGCTCGCCGTGGTGATAACGACTGAGTTCCGATACAGAGCCGCTCAACTGGGCCACTTTAATTTCGCTCGTCAGACGCCGTTTAAAACACGTGTACAAGACTTTCCGCTGACTGGTTTTTAAGCCATCCATATTCGGTATAGAGCGTTCGCAATCGTATTTGGAGAAATGGATCATCTCTTTCGCAATAAATTCTTCATACGTGACATTCGGTTTACTCGTGTCCAAATAATCCGCGCGGTTATACGCCGTCAACCAGTCTTTGCGGTCCCCCGCCCGTTTTTTGTTAAACGCCATGTCAATCGCATCCCGACTGAGTTCCCCCGTGCTGATAAACTCTACGGTTTTTTTATTGGCGAAATATTCTTTGAATTCTTTACTCGTACTCGTACCCAACCCCTTGTAGTATTTACATTTCCAGCCGGTCTTGTGATTCGGATCAGCTTCCTTCCATTTTTCGTATTCGCCGTCACTATAAAACAACAATTCTTTCGCGCCTTTTTGGACTTTAATAATGGGCGTATTCATAAACCCCATAAAACCAGGGATCGCCAAGAGTGTTTCCCATTCGGAATCAAACAAATTGATTCCCAATCCTTTAATATGACTGCCGTCTAAATCTTGATCCGTCATAAAGAGTACTTTACTATAACGCAAACACTGTTTCACGGCCTCGGCTGTATATTTTTTCCCCATCTCTAGACCGAGGATTTGTTTGAGTTCACAAATTTCTTTATTTTCCATAATCCGTTTATTCGCTTCACCACGGACATTAAAGAGTTTGCCCTTGAGGGGGTAGACCCCGATGGTATTGCGGTCAGTCGTGGATAACCCGGACACGATCCCGGCTTTGGCGGAATCCCCTTCGCACAAAATCAAGGTGCATTCGCCACTCTTTTCGGTACCGGCAAAATTCGCATCAACGAGTTTAGGAATGCCCCGGATGCTTTTCGTCTTGGTGCCGTCGCTTTTCTTGGCGACTTTGTTTTCTTTCACCTCGGTGAGCGCACAAGCTGCATCCATCACGCCCATCTTGGCGATTTTTTCAATGAATTTCTCGCTGACGTCGCAGGTGGAGCCGAACGCGCTAGAGGGGGTATTCATATAATCTTTTGTCTGACTTTCAAACGTGGGATTATCAATATCACAGCGAATAAATAGCCACAACTGTTCTTTGATGGTATTGGGTTTCACATCTACCTTTTTCTTTTGTTTAATATAAGCCGAGACCTTCCGGACAATCTGGTTGAGGAGATAATCCACGTGCTTGCCACCCTTGCCCGTGTAAATGCCGTTTACGAAAGACACTTGAGTAAATTCTTCTTTGGGCGCTAAACATACCACGTACTCCCAGCGTTCATTCGCCTCTTCATAGACCCGCGGCGTGTCGGTCTTGCCACCAATATACAGATCTACATACTGTTGAAAATGTTTGAGGGGGATGAGTTCGTCATTAAATTTCACTTTGACGGTTTTCTCGGTAATCGCTGCCACATCATAGACGCGGCGTTTAAATAAACTCAACATATCCGGTGTGAGACCATTGGCTAAACCGAGTCGCTTATAATCCGGCTTGAAAGAGACCGTCGTGTAGGGTTTTTTCGTTGTACATTTGGTTATTTTAGGTGGGTGAATAGTGTTGAGATTATCCGTGAATTCTTGGACGTATTTCAGGCCCCGAATATGATCAATCGTCTCAACTTTGCCCCAGGTGGACCAAATCAAGACGAGTTTAAACCCGAAACCATTCTTCCCGCCGGTGATTTTCTTTTGTGTTTTATCGTAATTCGTGGAGGTGCGCATGTGGCCGAAAATCATCTCGGGAATCCAAATGTCTTCTTCGGGGTGTTTCGCCACGTCAATCCCGTTGCCATCGTTGGTCATGGTAATGGTACCATCGGACGTAATATCTACTTGGATAGTGGTCACCGGCAGGGTCCCTTCCTTGCCATCTTTGAGAAACTGCTGCATCCGCACACAATGATCGCGACAATTCACAATACCTTCGTCAAATAGTTTATACAAACCGGGAATAATCGTGATTTGTTTAGCGATAATGGCTTTGCTGTCTTCTTCATAAATAAAGGTATCGTAATCCGTCAACTCCATGGACCCTGTATAGGTATCGGGGTTATCTAAGACATGCTGCTTATCGGTTTTCATTTGATACATTTGAGCTAAGTCGTTGGTATTTTCCTCAGCTGTATTTTTTGGTGTCGTGCTTTTACTGATGTTTTTCGGGGTAGTGCTCTTACTTTTAGGTGAAGCCATTTTCTCGTTGTGTCTCGGTATTTTTATATAGTAAGTTATTTATAAATCATTTTCAATTTTATATTATTATTTTAGGAAGAATTCCACGATTTTATTTAATTATAATAGTTAATAATATTTTGCCACACTTTTTTTTAAAGTGTTTTTTTGCCACACTTTTTTTAAAAGTGTTTTTTTGCCACACTTTTTTTAAAAGTGTTTTTTTGCCACACTTTTTTTAAAAGTGTATATAAATGTCCTATAACTCTATTAGCTCTTATAATAATCCTAAGTGTGCTCATCCTTGCGCACCTCCTGTTTATTCCAAAGTAGTCTCGTCTTTCGGTGGAAATACCAATATGCCTGGTAGTATAAATACAGCGGCCGCTAGGTACGCGCAGTTGGTGAGTTTGCCTCACCGGGCACGGGGATCAGGGATGGTAATGATTGTCTCAAATACAAATGAAGCACTTAAATGTATACAACCGCCGAAAAACACTTTTTAAAAACCTTTTTAGAAAAGGTTTAAACCCTTGAAGATTTAAAACCGCACTAAACAATTAATAATAAAAATAACTTAAAGATATTAATTAGTATTTAATTGTCCTTGGGTGTATTCTCATTTGGACATTTCAGGTGTTTATCAGTCATTTCTGTGGAAGAAACAGGATTAATCAACCCTTACTTTTAGTAAGCCTAACCAAAATTTACATGGAATTGATTGTGTCCAACCTTAAAGGTTTATTTTTAAATCTTCAAGGGTGTAAACCAAAACAACAAACCTTTTAAGAAACCTTTTAAGAAAAGGTTTAGACCAAAACAACAAACCTTTTAAGAAACCTTTTAAGAAAAGGTTTAGACCAAAACAACAAACCTTTTAAGAAAAGGTTTAGACCAAAAATTACATAACGTACGTTTAGGAAAATCAAAGTGTTTTTTGGCCCAACCTTTTTAAAAAAGGTTGAGTTTTTTTTGGCCCAACCTTTTTTAAAAAGGTTGTGTGTTTTTTGGCCCAACCTTTTTAAAAAAGGTTGAGTTTTTTTTGGCCCAACCTTTTTTAAAAAGGTTGTGTGTTTTTTGGCCCAACCTTTTTTAAAAAGGTTGTGTGTTTTTTGGCCCAACCTTTTTCCAAAAGGTTGTTTTTTGTAAAAGGTTGTGTTTTATCAAAAAAGAATTTTCTTTTAGTATTATATAAAATGGTTAAGAAGCACATGAAAGCTACCGACGGTCATTATCATATTAATGGTAAAAAATTTGAATTGTTAGAAGGCTCCCGCGCCCAGGTTATGCACAAAACCGCGTATAAAACATCCGGTGGGCTAACCGTTTCTAATTTAATGAAGAATAAACATGGTCACTATGTTTCTGTTAAGAAACACAATACTGCCAAACGAGAGAAACGCTTATTGAAAGCGGGTTATGGAACAGTCAAAGGCAAATTTGGAGCGGTGAATTTGAATGGTACTCGTAAGCGTAAGAGTAAGAGTAAGAGGCATCACAAACGTAAGTAGGTCCAAACGTAAGTAGCCGTTAGTACATATATTTTGTATAAATATATGTTACTGTATATTTAGTTTATCATCCACCAACTCGCCAAAATCAAGCCGTCAGCGTCCATCTGATGATTAAGGTGTTCGTGAGCAGTCCGTTCAAAATAACGTTTGCTCATATTAATCATATTTTTACCAGCCGTATAAAATTCATATGCACCCGTTAAGGATTTCGGCAAGATATCTTCTTGTTCACTGCATTTCAGTTTAAATAATTCCAATGAATTTAGAACGTCCGTCCGTTTATCCCATAATGTACATTTCATCTGTTGAATAAATTTATTCTCCTGAATTATCGTGTCAGGGTAAAAATGATGAATTAAATCTAGTAAAAGAGACTCGGTCAGGTGCATATTATTTTGTTTACCGTTATTAAAAATTTTAAATAAAGCCAGTAGTTCATCCACCTCTAGTTCGGCATCGCCTTCACCTTCGCTTTCACACTGCATTGTCGTGTCCCAGAATTTAATAAATTTCGCGACGAGAGGTAAATACGTACTTGTAATATCCAAATAACTATCAGATTCTTCGTCGTATTTATATTTTTCTTTTAATATGTTTTTCAAACTAGAATAAAAAATAATATTGGGGATATTCTGTTCACCTAGGTAATTTTTCCAGAGAAAAATCATATTTTTGCTAGTAATTTTCGCGCTAGGCAATACAGTAATGGTACGGTCCCCGAATTTATTGACAATCTGCTCGGTCGGATTCTTATTCAGAAAGAGGGCGTGTTCTACTAATTTTTCCTCTGAGCATTTTTGCAGAAAGGCATCAGCTGAGCCATACCGTTGAGAATAATGGGACGCCACACACAATAAATCAATCATATTTTTACCTAAATCCGTCGGCAACACTAATTTCTTCAATTTAGTATTATTTACCGGCACTAGCCGACTATCCTTGTAATTGTGGTCATAAAATTTGAATTTGATATTATTTAATATCGTGGAGATGCCGAAAAACGTGTAACTTTGATTACTGATTTCTCTCAATAATTCTTTGAACAACGGGGAAATAATATAAATGATGTTAGTATTTATACTTGCGCTGTTTGTTGAGCCTAACGGCGGCGCCATTTTCGCCATTATATTATCCCCGATAATTGTCAAAAAATACTTGGCTTGATTTCTACTAGCAAAAAAGATCGGACATAAAGAATTCAAAACAAATTGAATGGTGGCGGATTCAGGGATGGCGCTTAAAGGCGTTTTCTCTCTTATTCGTTTCAAAATGTTGTTATTAGTTTTATGTTTCCAATCCATCAAGTGTTGTTCGGAGGTAATAGTCGTCAAGATTTGGTGCTGAATATCGTCTTCGCTATAAATTTTAAAATGCAATCCATCATAGTGTAAAAACAGTTCGGATTGCGTACTGTAAAAATAATTATTCTTCTGTAAAAAACGGTTCGTAAATTCATCTTTATCCGTGGTCAATTGTTTCTTGCGTTCATCCCGCTGTTTATAAATGAGGGCTGAATTTTCTAGGGCCATCGGTAATAATTTCTCCATATAGTTTGTTAGTCGCCCGTAGACGTAGTCATTCGGTTCATATTTTTTTATTAGGGTATCTAGTAAATGATGAAGGTTTGCGCTGACTTCATTTGTGTTGTTAGTATCCACGCTGTTAGTATCCACGTTGTTAGTATCCACGTTGTTAGTATCCACGTTGTTAGTATCCACGTTGTTAGTATCCACGCGGTTAGTATCCACGCTGTTAGTATCCATGTTGTTAGTATCCACGCTGTTAGTATCCACGTTGTTAGTATCCACGCGGTTAGTATCCACGCTGTTAGTATCCATGTTGTTAGTATCCACGCTGTTAGT
>Ga0209086_10000868_pt1 | contig 24865 bp, 43 predicted proteins | sample M_130207_XF_Meta_FD_187312 | JGI IMG/M metagenome (GOLD analysis project Ga0209086, IMG submission 187312) | Freshwater microbial communities from Lake Montjoie, Canada to study carbon cycling - M_130207_XF_MetaG (SPAdes) (version 2) | ecosystem: Environmental > Aquatic > Freshwater > Lake... | reverse complement strand
GACGATCTTCCGACTGTAGCGCTACTAGTTAATGAACCATATGTGCAAGTAATAGAAGCGCTTGTTGCAAACTTAATATTGTCAGTTGTCATGCCACACCTCCCGCAGTCCAGCTTGCACCGTCATAGAAACTTCCGTAACGGTTCCACTGATTAAAATTAGTAATCGCCGATTGCCGAGCAGCAAGCTCTAAGATGATTATTTGCTTTGCCATTTGTTTTCTCTATGAAAATTCTTGTATTGCAAGTGTGGAAGAACTCGCACAAATTGCTCTAATATCCGCAAGTGTAAAAGTTCCACTATCCATTACCCAAGTTCCACCACTTGCAGTCAGCATAATTCCACTACCCACTACCGCCGCTTGTCCGATTCCAAAATACACACTTACAGAACCTGTGTTAATAATTACCATCTTTGTGCGAGCAGTGTTTGCCGCAACCACAACGCTACTAGCCGCCGTGACGTTTGCGCTAGTTGGCGCCGCCGGAGAACTACCTCCGGTGGAACCTTGTGCAACTACGTTAACACGAATAGCTTTATTCGTGCTATCTCCTACATCCGCCGAGAGCGTGGACGTGGGATCACGGGCGACAATTAGCTTGTCATCAGCAGCCATTATACAGTCTCTAACGCCGCGCTAGCTTTATCAAGACGTGTGATGCGAAGTTTTAAATCCGCATTTAACTTTTCAAGCGTTGCCTTTTCATTAGACACGTCTTGTTTTAAGCCTTCGACAAGTAGCGTATTAACTTCAAGGGTATGCTCGCCGCCGGCGAGAAGTTTTTCTCGTTCTCTCAACTCCGTCGCCTTTAACATTACCGCCTGACGTTGTTCATCCAGCGCAGTTTCTTGCGCAGCTTTATCCTGCAACCACGCAGAACGCGCCATGTCGAACTCGTTCTGCTTCCCTGCAATTATCGCGTTGCTTTCTTCCACATACTTCTTTGCTTGCGCGAAGTAACTGTCCGCCGCTTTTACCGTCGGATAAACTTTCATCATCTTGTCATACTGCGCAAGATCCGTCTCTACCCGTTTCAGCGTTTCGGCAAAGGCATCAGGGTCGCTAATCATTTGCACGAAAGCGAGGAGCGGGCGAAGTTCTTCAACATTAGACAGGGCCATATTAACCTCGCGTTTGAATACTGGTTAAAGAAATGGTCGCACTTGCCGTCACGGAATTGATGAGGAGGCGAAGGGCGCGGAAAGGGGAGGTAATTGAACCGTCAGCAGAAGCCGTCTTACTGGCAAGTGTAGCGTGACTGAACCAGGTGAGTGTGGAAGGGGCAGCATCGTAGATCGCCGCCTCGGTGTATTGCACGGTGTAGTTAATAGTCCCTGTGATTGCCACCATCTGCGTTGAGCTGAATGAAGATTGTAGATAGTTAATGGGCAAGGTCTGAGATATTGCGACAGCCGAAATCCCCACATCCATAGTATTCGCGCCAAGGGTAGCGCCGAATGTGATAGTGTTGACACGACTGAAATACTTAACACCCGTTACAGTCGTAATATTCGGGCCGACGATAGCCTCAGTCTGCGCCTGACCGTCTGCATCGAGACCTGTTAAAGTCATCGTGATGCCGGAAAGATTTGCCGCCGAGGCGAGTGTGACGAAATGCGCCAGTCCGTCTGACACTGCTGGCGTAGCAATTACGCCAGTCGCGCCAGTCAGTCCTGTCGCAAAGTAGGTTGTCGCCGCCGCGAGCGGGGTGTAGCTTACAATAAATGGCCGCATGATAGCTCCAAAAACGGGGGGCGAACCCCCCTAAGGTTAGACAGCGGCGGGATTGATCAGCCCGGACTTATCGGCAGCGCCGGTGATGGGACTGAAGTTATTGCTAAACGCAAGCTTCGTGCCGGTCGCAATCCAGATACCGGCGGTAGCATCGAGTTGATACATATAGTTGTCGTAGCAATGGCCGGTGCAAGCGGTGGAGGAGGAACTGATGAACGAGCCGCCGGTGGAACTGGTGTTCGGACGATTCAGCACATTACGCGCAAACATCAAGTTAGTAATGTTGTTCGCACCGCCGGCTAGCATCGCCGCCGTGTTGTCCAGCACCGCCCAGTTACCAAAGTTATCTGCAATAGTTACACGATCAGTTGCAGAACTAAGCTTGAGCGCAGTGGTGGCCGCCGTCGTGCCCAGGCTCGAGATTGTATTACGCGTGAAGGAGAAACCGTCGCAAGAGTTTGCAGTTGCGTTACCAGTGAAAATAGTAATGGCATTAAGAACACTCGACAAATCGCGGAATTCGCAGTTATCAATCGCAAAATCTGTCGGCGTATTTGCGCCAGTAGCGGTAAACATCGACGTAACGTCCGCAAAGTTCGCACGGAATAAGCAGTTTTGAATGCTGATGTTCGCCGCTGTGACAGGGATATTTGCGGTTGCGACGGTCGTGAATGTGAAGGTTGGGCGCAAGCCGCCGGAACCTAGGCCGATGATCGCAACCCCTGCTTTGTTCAAGGCGAGGACAGTAGTGCTCGAAATAGTCTCTGCGTGTCCGCCACCCACGAAGATAATATCACCGCGAGAAGCAGTGCAACTATCCAATCCGTATTGGAGAGTGGAGAATGGCGCAAGGTAGGTTCCGCGATTGCTGTCACTTCCCGCCTTGGCGCCCACGTTAAGCGCACTTGCGTTATCAACCCAGAATACATTACCGGGTTGCATTTGAAGCAGGGGCATTCCTCGCACCTGCATTCCCGAGGTAAAACCCTGGGGATAATTCGATACTACGCCGCCGATTGGCATGGTGATTCTCCTGTGCGCTGACCAAAGGTCAGATCCGTCGAGGTGCGCTCGACACGCTAGTGCTGACTAAACTGTTTGCGATACCCGTGTTATACGAACGCATACAACACGGGTAAAACAACTAGTCTAACTTACGGCCCGTTGCTGCCGTAGATCCCGCGCGGATCTGTGCAACCCACGGAGAACCGCATGTAACTCGCAGCCTTTGCGTTCTTGGTATCAAAGTCGTTGTCCTGATCGAACATCGGTTCATTCCTCCAGAACATGGTCATACCCTTTTGCACGTTAGTGCGGATAAACCACGGATGCGCAGAGGTGAAATAGTGATTCATCTTAATACCTTCGGGGAAAGCGTTGGTCGCTTTCAGCACGTTGATATTATTCTGCGCGGTGTCGGATTGCAATACCGAGTTCAAGATCCGATTCGCATTATACCATTCTTGGCGCGCGATGTGGAGTGAACGTGGCATTACGTTGATCAGCAGGCCCGTGTCGTTGGTGGCACCCATGATCTGGATGGTCAAGTCTTCGAGTGATGCTTCCGACAAGTCGGCCGCCGGGGACAGCGCGTTGCTATAAGTGCCACCCGTCGCGTTAACGTGGGCAGTGCTTACGAGTGCGGCGCTATCACCAGTCGTGAAATAAGTCGTCACGAAGGCGTTATTGTAAAGGAAGGCGCCAACGTTCTCGATAGTCTGCTGCATTGAGAATGCGTTGGCAGCGGCGCGATTGCTCGCCACTTCCTTATACTGATTATCCTGCAACTCTTCAAACGTCACGATGTAACCGAGAGCGTAGGCGAGATGCTGATAAGTGTTGACGACGCCCTGCACTTCACCGTCGTAAGTGACCGGCGAGCCTTGCGGTTTGTAAGGCGCTAAACCGAACGGGGTAACTTGCACGCCCTGCTCGTAAGCCTTGTCGGAATGCTTGATCTCGTAGAGATCCGTGTATTCCTTTTGATGAGAGTCGTAGATCTGACCCCACGTGGTATATACACCGGGCCAAAGTAACTTGGGGTGCGATGCGGTATTGATAACTCCAGCAGCCATGATTGTTTCTCCTTATACGCCAGCAGCACCAGTGCCGTGACCGAGTTCATGCACGTTAATCTGAACCAGCCATTTTGCATATGCCCCAAAGACGTTTGTGCCGGCGGGCTTTTGGGACAAGCCGAGCAAACGCAGTTGGAGAGTAGCGGTGGTGGCAGGAGTGGCGCCGGTTGCAGAACGAAGCAACCAACCGGAGAGATAGCCATTACCAGTTCCGATTAAGGAAATCTGATTCAGGCCAACTTCCGTCGCGGCGAGTGCGGTGCCGTTGGACTCTTCCTGTAATTCGAAGATCACGTTCGGATCGTCCACAACTGCGGCATACCACACGTTCGCATTGGAAGCTGGGCGGTAGACTTTGTTAGCATCAAAGATGCCACCTACCGTTACGCCACCAGGCGAACCTGTGGTTGAACCGGAGTCGAACAATCCGACGATAACTCCACGAAGCGCGCCACTGCCGGCTCCGATTGCTACGCCAGCAATGCCGTAGGCATCAGCGGTGCCGCTGCTGATAACCGGATCACCGATGTAGAGTGCCGTGCCGTAGGTGGCGGCGATAGAATAAACACGAGCTTGACCATTCCAGGGTGCCCCATTCAGATAGCTGACGGGAGTGAAACCGGAAGGCCGATTGGCGTTAGCCATTTAGGTCTCCTTACGCCTGACGGCGTTTTTTGTTCGGATTAAATAGGTCAGGGAGCGCTGTCCGAGCCGGATCAACATAGCGGTGACGAGCATCATTATTTTTCTCATGCTCTGCACCGATGAGTCCACCACGAATCGAAGCTGCTACCTGTTCGTTACGAGCTGTTACAGCTTTCTGATCTTCATCATACCATTCTTGCTTAATCTTCATCAGAACCAGTCGAACGGGTTGACCGTCTTTACCGATATCTTGCCCTGAAATGACACTGACTCTACTACCTAGATCGTTGTTACCGGAACGAGTAGATTCGTTTCCGATGCCGACACTGTTTACCTTCGTTTCACGCTCATCCACAAACTCATAGCCGCCGTCCAGGGCGCGTTGGATACGCTCAGACGAGCCGGTAAACCAATGAAGATGGTAACCGGGAATGTCAGGCGCCTCAAGACGCTGGACGGGGGTTGACATAGGAATACGCTTGCGCTCCATGTCGGGTTTGTTTGCAGGATTGAGGGGTGCGATAGCCATTTCTTACTCCATTGCGAAATATAGTTTAGCGAACTGGGCTTGCCATTCTTCGTTTGTTTTGTAGCGTTTGCTGGCGCCTACAAATTCACGCGCCTCGGCGTTACATTGCGCTTTAGCATCGGCAGGGAGAGCAGCGAAACTTTGTTTGCCGCCACCTCGCGAAGCGCCGCCACTGTTGCGAACACCAGCAACCTTGTCAACAGGCTCGTCTGCCGCCGGTGGCGCAAGCACCTTATCGACTTCAGAAGAGATAAGGTCATAGAAATCTGTGCCAACCTGGGTATTACCCTTCTCGCGCAGTTCCTGGGCGATGCCGAGAGCGAGACCAGTCTTTTTCTTATCCACCCCCCACCAGGGGTTAGCTTCCATCCAGCTGGACAAGGAAGGTTCAGGTTGCCATTGGGCGGGTGTGGGGGTCTCTTTCTTCTCCGCCGCCGGCGCAGCAGTGGGGAGCTTGATCAGCTGGTCAGTTAGCTCGGAGACACCGATATGATCGCCAGCTTCGGAGGCGGCAACGAGTTGCGCTTTCAATTCCTTGCGAGCGTTTTCCACCGCTCGTTGAGTGGCGACCGTATTGTGTTCTTTCAGATCTTCAATTGCAGTTTGCGCGGCGACCAAGGCGGCAGATACTTCCGCATTCACTCGATTCTGCTTTGCAAGTTCTTCCCGAGTCTTCTCCAACTGTTTCTTCACAATCGGGAGAACGGTTTCACCGCGCTTTATGAATTCTTCAGCGTCGATGTAAAGGGTAGGGTCGCCTTTGTAGCGTTCCGGCGGCGTCCACCCAAGGGCAGAAGCGGCAGTCTGCTGTTCAGGAGTGGCGGCGCTAGTAAGGTCGCTCATGCGGCCTCCTTCACGATCGCACAGAATATGTCACGGTCGTTTACAAGACGGTAGGCGGCTCCATCAGCGGGGCCAATGGCAGACATGCCGGCGAATTTCGTCACGAGCACTTTATCACCCACGGCGGCACGAGGCTGCGGTTCATCATGCCAAGCCGACGGGCCAACAGCGATAACCAATGCACGGGTATCTGCCATAGACATGCGGGTTTGCACAAGATCAGGAATGACAATCTTAGCACCTTGACGTTCAGGTTCATACAATTGAATAAGCACCGCTACACCACGCGGCTCCAGTCCACTACGATTTTCCATTATCTAGCTCCGATACTAATTCGTCATACGTTAAGTCCATGACAGTGGCGTAGCCACGGCAGAGACCGATATTACCGACACTTGTGAGGGTTGTGCCCTCGGAGGTGTAGTCGGTGAAACTACCTCCTTCCCAACTTTGCCGGAGTGCCTCTCGCCGGCTCGCTAGGAATTTTTTCATGTCACGGGTGGCAGGGTGATCGAGCCACTCGAGGAATTCTGTTTCAGAGATCATGCTGCTTTCTTCTCAATCTGCTTAAGGCCGAGATGGTGGGAACTGCGTAACTCTGCAATACGGAGAATGTGCTCGATGCGCTTGTTGAGGGCGTCATTGCGGTTCTTCACGTGGGCAACTTCTGCGTTGATAAGGGCGACTTGAGCATACGCCATTTCGCTCTGAGCGTTGGCGGCAGCTTCCGCGGCCTTCGCTTCGAGCTCGACAATCTTCGCGTTGTTAAGCTGTTGCTCCGCCATTGTAGCCAGGATGAACTGTTGCTGGTCGGATTCAAGTTGCATTTGGAGGCGTTGGGTCTCATTCTCCTCTTGCAGCTTGGCGATAGCGAGCTTCGGATCTTCCGGCGGCGGTTGGCCCCCCGGGAAGATACCCGCGATGTTATCAACGTGAAGGGATTTGAGGAATAACTTCTCAACCGCATCCTTGTTATAGCCGGGAGTGGTAGCGGAAGCGGTCTTAACGGCGATGGCGATCTGAAGCTTCTGTGAGTCGCTAGTGATGTTTGGATCGGCAACAGGACAGATCTCATCCCCTTCAGACGTGTAGTCGGCGCGAGTTGCGCCGCCAGGAAAAGTGCGGTCGAGGGGCAGATAGATAGAATTGAGGAGGTATAGTTTTCGAAATTCTTCTTTTGCTGCCCGCCAAACCCGCTTGAATATTGCAGAATAGACCTTCTGTCCCATCTGCACCATAGTCTGCGTGGTGGAGGCGGGGGTGTTTTGACCAGGATTCTCTCCGACAACGGTATCGGTAGTGCCGGAGATGCGACTGGCGTAATTGATGAGGAGTCCGAGGAGCTGGTAGAGGACGTCGGAGGGCGCGTTGACGGGAAGAGGGACGAGGGACTTACGAAGATCGTCACCCGTTGCGTCTACACGCTTCCATTCGAAGGGGGCGTGAGTTTGCTGGCCGCCGCGAATCTTTGCACCGCGCCCAAGGAAGCCGCCGGCGGTAACCTGCATCGTGCCGGAATCGAGGAGGACGTTTACGAGACTATTTATCGTTTCGTTCAACGGGCCGAGGAACACTCCGAAGCCAATGTCGTAGAATCCACCATCAGGAGAAGGGATGAAACCGTATTTAGTGAAATACTCAGTAGCCTTGATCCGGAGAATTTTACCCTTATACTTACCGCCCGTAGCGCGCTCAATGTCTTTGTCGCTGTCAAAACGGGTTACAATGCGAACAACAGTTCCGGTAGTCTCGTGGAAAGTTATGATGTAGGGTTCATCATACCCATCTTGGTCGAGGTCAAGATTGATGTGTTGCTCGCAAAAGGGAAGGGCGTCAGTATGGCTCGGGGGCGGGGGAGTAGTTCCCTGGCGATTGTCTTGCTCAGCTTGTTGCCGCGAAGAGCGGGGCGCGGGGGCACCAAGATACCATGCGTCATCGAGAATATCACGATAGGTGCCGGAGAGTACGCTCTCACGAACCTCGTTGCGGAATAAGGGGATCTGGTGCGTTTTACGCGGACACTCCTCGAGGGACTTTGCGTAGTAATTGATAACGAAGTTCTTGGCGAGAACAAGCTCAGAGACGTTGTGAGCTTTGGCGCCGACGAAGCGGGTTTTCTTGAAATTACACCCGACAATGGAAAGGTTGAAAAGGCCTTTGTCAGCTTGATCTTCCCAACTGCGGTCTTGGTAAAGAACTTGCCAGCTCATGTGGGTAGAAACACGCTCAGCGCGAGCAACGACCTTCTCGTCCTGGGAGCCGAAGGTCTCGCACTTCACCACTTGATTGCCGTCTACGATAGCGGGGTAGGCCTGGGCGTGGAACTGGAGGGCGGCGATGGTGACGATAGGGAAAGCGACGTTAGCGCAACCTGCCCAAGGGAAGGATTTGTCCTTCTGTATCTGAAGGGCGAGATCCATCCCCGCTTCATTCCTCCGCATCCAATCGGAGCGAGAAGCAAGATCTTGCTCATACCCCATCTTACAGTGGTGGCCGATGAGAGCGAGATCATTGTCAGTGAACTGATCAGTGAGGTTCGGCGAGCGAATTGTCGCTACGTCGAGGGTTAACTTGTTTTCGAGATTCATACGTGGGGCAGCCTGCGGCGCGTTCCGCGCCGGGCCGCTAAACAGTGAGAAAGCCAACTGAAAGGACAACCACCAAACCCCGGTTTTTCAGGGAATGGTTGTGGTTGGCCGCCGGTGTGCGAGTGGATGCTTGGGCGCATGGTCAACTTAGTAGCCACTGTATCTATTGCGACCGGCGGCAACCCCGGGGCGAGTCTGCCAAAACCCACGCTCCATTTCCTGCTCGTCGTCGTCGAGGAAATCTTCATCTTGCGGGGCAACAGTCATGTCGAATCCGATTACTAGGGTGGCCGCCGAGTCAAACTGGTCGTCGAGGCGGGCGGAGGCGGAGCCAGTGAACTTCAAGCACTCTTCCTTCGCACCCTCGTAGCCAGTCGCCTTCGCGTTCCAGCGGGTGGCGCCGGCACGGTGACGTTTCTTCAATCCGAGGCCCCGAACCGTCTTATCTTTGATCGGGTTCAGCACCTCAATGTTGAGGAAGATTCCTCGGCGGCTCATCTCGGAAGAGATAACGTTCTTAATGGAATTCCAGATCGTCCCACCTTCCACGTAATGGCAGGCGGGGGAATGGCGCGCTTGGACTTCGAACATCAGGTCGATCCAACCTTGCTCACCACGCTCGAGCTCCGCCGGCGAGACGGTCGGATTCCACCGGCCTACGTAGAAATCTAGGAACATCAGCCGATTGTCGGCGGACTGCCCACCTACCGTGCAACTCGTCCGATTAGCGATATCCGCCTTACTTACCGCGAAGTCCCACGCCGCCCGCACGTCCAGGGGTACATCGTAATCTTCCTCTTTCATCACGATGAAATCGTCGCGGCGAAGGTAGGCGGCGAGGCCGTCTTGCGGGTCATTGAGGAATTCCTGCGAGTAACCGGCGGCGTCCCCGTCCTCGATGAACTCTTGCTGGCGGGCGCGGAGGCGCTCCTCCGGCCATTGCTCGGGCCACAGGATATTCGAGTAATCATCAAATGCGCGATGCGCTTTGTAATACAGGTGTTTCCACGAGCGATTCTTGCGGAGGCGGGACAAGAGGCTATCCTCATGGAGGATGGTGCCGTGGACGCGGGTGCGCCCGTAGCGTCCCACGCTCTGCTTCGCCGCCCTGAAGAACCACCGGCGGAATTTCCCTCTCCGATCAGGGTTCTCCACCTGTTCATCATCTTCCATGTCATCACAGACAAGGAGGTTGGGGCGCTTGCCCTTCCACAGCCGCCCCCGTATCCGCTGCTCTGCGCCCCGGCACAGGATGCGAAACTTGTGCCCGTCATTCATCTCGACAATCAAATCCTGCTTGCTGTCCGACGGGAACGCCTTGATGCCGAACTCGTTGCGGAGATCCTCATTCTCGTGGAGTTCCTCGGAGATGTTGCCCAGCTGCTCGGCGGCAAGCTCCTCCGTCGAAGACACGAGGACGATGTAATCAGCGGTGCGGAACAGGGCCTCCGCCAGGATGTAAACAGTGGTGAGGGCGGTGCTCTTCGCATGCTCCCGTGGCGCAACCACCATAGCCTGCATCGCGTCGGAAGTGTAGAGTGTCCACGCTTCCCGGTGGATCGCGGGGGTGGGAGCGGGATTGTCATACCGGGGGGAGATGAAAGTCCCCGCGAACGCTTCGATCAGATCCGCGGTCAGCTTCACATTACCACCAGCGGGCCAGCTGACGCGATTGTGTGAGAGAGGGACGTGATCGCTGTGCAGGTCAGCACATACGTCACGCCGGCGGTTCCTGCCGCTATCACTTGGGAGACCGTCGCACCGGAGACGCTCGCCGCGCCGGAGATAAGCGAGCTGGGGCTGGCGTCTGTGCCAGAATAGACAGCTGCTGTGACTGTCGCGCTACTAATGGTTTCGCCAACAGCAAGCTGGTCTTGGAAGTTAAACGAGAAGACCCGCGAGGCGGCGGCGTCCTTGATGGGGAACGAGGCATTGGTCATTTCGTCCGAGGGGCCTTAGTGCGGATGCTGCGCGGTTTCCTCGCCAGAGGAGCAATCCGGCCCGGCGCAGAGGAGGGCGCGCGGAAAGGTGCTCGGCGGCGAGGAAGGGCGGCGGCCACTTAGCAAGCTCCGGCCATACGTTTGTGCTGGGAGACGGGCTCGGCGGGAGTAGGCTCGAATTGCTGCTTCATCGGGTTGACGGCGGCAAGGTTCCGGTCGACAAACTTCCCCTTCTCATCATTCCCCTTGGGCATCTTCGGAGCATTATACTTGCGTGGCTGTGCCATCTATTGTCCTTTCTACGCTAGCGCGCACTTTCGATTGGAGATCAATGAGTCGATTCGCAAGGTTCGCGAGGTGATCGGTGGAATTGCTCGTTGCGACGGGCGGCGCATTGCCGCCGGCCCCTACCGCTTTCGCGCCCAGCTCCACCGCTTTAAGGACGACTGCGTCTGACACGCCGGGGGCGTCAAGCTTCTCCATCAACCTTTCGACAGATCGCATGGCGAGGCCGCGATACCGCTCTTCCAGGGTCGTCTTGAGGAGCGGATCAGTAATCTCTTCCCGGCGGGCGGCCATCATACTCTGCCAAGCGTCACTCGCCATGATGTTCGACACCCAGCCCTCGCTATACCCGTATCGCAACGCAAGTTGCTTGTTCGTCACCCGCCCCTGCGAGATGATATAATCAATCATATCTTGGTGGGTGTAGGATACCTTCGCGAGATTCCCCATTGTCGGGGTGGCGGCGGCGGGCAGGGCAGTACTCATGTGGCTCCTGGGCGGGTGATATTGCGGGTATGACCGGCGGCGAGGCGAGGAAGTTCCGCGCTGCGCTGCTCATTCAACAGGGGTACCGTCGAATTGCACGGGTTGTACGTGTCGATACTACACGTGCGTAACTCCAAAAAAATAATTTTAGGAAAAGCATTAAAGTCATAAATTAAGTTTTTTTATTTGCCCCCCGGCACCCTTTTTGCACAGCTTGGACTCGGCAGGTGTGTCCACGGCTTGGACGGCGACGGCAACATGTTGCAGCGCAGCATTATTACCATGTTGCACCGCACCAGCCACATTACATTTTGTATATCGTGAGCTGAAATAATGTAATGAATATATTTTGAAATTGCTGGAACCATTGCACGGCGGGGGCGTCATATGTATGTAACAAGAAATTATGGTGGCGATTGAAAATAAATTGAATTATTTTTGGAATGAATGGAACCAAGCAATGCATCAACGGTCAAACGAATACAATCAACAAAATGGAGCTCACATGGAAAAACGATACACAAAGCCGGGCGCACCAATAACATCATTCACGGGATTAACGGAGGCCGCATGGGATGTTATTTGTGATGAAACAACGGGGACATTTACACGTAAATGGCTATGCGCACGATTGCCGTATGGGAAAAGAATTGAAAACGTGATTGATCGAATGGCTAAAAATGGCGATATTCGCGCCGTTTCACGAGGAGTTTATATATCGCATTTTAGCGAATAACGGGACTTCATTTATTGCACATGGTCAAACGTGTGCAATGAGGGAATTTTCCCAAAATATAACGGAGTCTCAAAATGGGATTACATGTAAATGTGCCGATGAACGGCAATGAACCGGCGGTAGATCAAGGTATATTTAACGGCTGGCAATTATCGTGGAACCCGGATAATGGGCGGTATTATGTAAATCACCCGGACGGTGCGACAATTGGCACATGGAAAGATTTACGGAATGCTCGGCAATACGCACGGACACACGATGTTAATAAAGATGTAAAATACTAGGAACTTCACATATGATGCATTGTCAAAATAGTGCATCATGCGGGAAATTTCCCAAACATAACGGAGTCTCAAAATGAAAAAAGCAATCGTTGGAAATACAATTGTATTCACCTTTGAAGAGGGCGTGCCGAGCATCACCTTTGACCCGTCACGAGTATCCTCGCAAAATCGTATCGCGGCTGAACGCCACGGATGGCTGGCGCGGCTGGGCGATGCGGCTGCAATACCCCGGAAAGATGCGAAAACAGGTGACATTATCACCGTGACAGAGCAAATGCGTTATGATGCTGTTGCGCCCCTTGTCGCGCATTATGAGAATAGCGCGAATTCCACATGGGAAACGAAACGCGCGGCACCACGGATACCGGAAGTAGAAGAACTCGCACGGGTAACGGGACGGAGTTATGAATCGCTAATTGAAGAATTTGTGAAAAGTAGCCTCGCCAAGATTGGAGCGTAATTCACACAATACCCTCGCCCCATCGTGAGGGTATTGACAGAATTACACCCAGATTTTTAACAAACGGAGGTCTCAAATGGCGACGATTAATCCGCGCGATATAGCGCGCATGGCGGAAGAGCGGTTAGGCGCGATTAAAGAGGAGGAGTATCAAGAGCGCATTCGCGCGGCAGCTGTGGAACGGGAAGCGATTAAAACGCGGGAGCGGGAGGAGCGGACAAAGCGCATTCTCGCCGAGCTTGATGCGGCAGGAACTCCGGATGAGTTCGATGCGGGGAGAATTGATGGCAGCTTCACCTACGAGTGCGTAGCGCCAACTGACCAGGAATACCTGGCACGCATGGCGGCGAAGCAGAAGAGAATACTTGATTTGCAATTCTCCCCAGACCGGCCGAGTTGGATGCGCTTTTAATGGCGAAGGGGCGCGGGAAGTTCTTCGACAGTTTGAGGAACTTTTCGCGCCATCACGATGTCATACACGGGTATGTCTCGCCCTCTCTCTCCTTCCCTCATCATACGGTTCTCAATAATTTTAGGTTTCGAGGATTCTGTCTGTAGGTCTAGGTTTATTATTATATTTTTTTTTAATACTACAATAACAGATACACAAACACCTGAGCACACACACTGGGACATGGATTACTAAAATTATTGAAGGCCGTATGATGAGGAGGGGAAAGAGGAGAGGGTGAGAGGAACAGGATACGCCCATTCGAGCAAGTTTTACTTAACCACTTAACGGAGAATAGCGACATGAAAGCAATACTAGCAATTTGCACGATAGCACTTATCATCGGAGTCATCTTTTACAAGGAGGAGCAGGGCTGGCTGTGCAGCACGGATACGGAGTGCGAGCAGCTCCCGATGAACTACTCCCTCCCGTCACGGTGGCTGGGGGTAGGGCAATGAGTAAATTTACAAAGGGGAATCGGGAAGGGGCAACGAATTCGCCGGAGCTTATTAAGGAGATTCGTGCTGCCTACGCCAGGGGAGAGACGCAAGGCTCGCTGTGTAAACGCTATCCATACTCGATAGGACAGATAGGGCGAATAGTGCGCGGTGAAGTGTGGAAGGATATCCCCATACTGGGCGCACAACCACATGAGGAAAGAATGCTAGCCAGGATGCTCGCGGTGCAGCGCTCCCTCGACACTCCGCCGCCGCCCCTCTCTCCCCTGGAGGGCGGAGACGCGCCATCGGTAGATCACTCGACAGTCGCCGCGATTGTGGCGACGCCCGACTTACCAGATTAACATTTCAACAAAGGAGCATATCATGGCACTACTCGAAATACCCGTCGCAAGCGACGCCGATCCCTTCCTCGACCTCCCGCCGACATTCCGGCCGGTAGCGCAGCGTCACGGACGCGACCTATTCACCCTCGTCTGGCACTCCCAGACTGCCGGTATCGCGGCAGAGCGGCTCGCCGCCTTCGCCACCAAGCACCGCTCCTCCCACACGATGTATGCAGTGGAAGTTATGGGGAAAGGATTTAACGCGGTCTCCGCCCTTCTTATCGCCGCGAAGGGCTGGACGGAAGGCCAGGTGGCAGAGTGCGACCGAGATATTATCCTGGCAGCGCGCGCAGCAGTCATTCCGCCGCCGACAATCGCCCAGCTCGACTCGTAGTATTGTGCGAACTGTCGGAACTCGCCCCACCCCACCATTGTCCAATTATTAACCGGGACAATTCCGCCCCGGTCACTTAGGAGTCTCACCATGAAAGCAGCCTATCGCACACTCGCACTATCCCCGCAAATGGCGGAGATATCCGCCCTGCTCGCCGCCCAGCTCGCCGACGACACTCTCGACTGCAAGTGTGGGGAGGAATGCTGCACACTTGAAGAAGCGGGGCTGGAGGAGGCGGCAGAACTGGCGTGGATACTTGCAGATGAGGAGATGCGCCATGAAGCTGAATAAAGATCGCTGGCTCCACGACCGACTGGTCGCCGCCTACTGGTGCGGGAAGATGCGCGACATACTCGCGAAACCCAGCAGCGCCGTCGGGAAGACCCCTCGACAACTCTCCCTACCAGGTATCTGGGCGCCACACACGCCCACTCGACATAAAGGGGCGTGAGGCAGTCTCAGCCCGTCGCAGCGGGCTGATGCGGCAATCAAGCCGACAAGGAGTCTTATGATGCAAGCAATGAATAAGTTTAATCCCCTTTGGAAGCACGTCGTGAAGGTGTATGAAACGATCAAGTTGCTGGAGGATGGCTGCACGACAGCCGACTTACATAAAGTGATCGAGCCGCCGATGCCGCACTCGACGATTAGCTCTCTCGTATCCCAACTCGTGCTGGCGAAGGACGCCCCCGTCAGCTCCGACCGAGCCCCTGGGCATAAAGGCCCTCACGTCAGCCTCCGCGTTGTCCGCCCTCTCCCCGACCAGCTCGTCCGGGATGAAGCGATTCCGAAGCGCACCTACGCGAAGGTGGCGAAGGGAGTGGACATTATGACCCTCACGGAAGTGGAGCTCCTCCGCCTGAAGATACTACTTAATAAGCGGCTGGAGGAGTTACGTCGCGGCGCAGTTGTGTAAAAAGATTCATCGAACTGTGGAACCGGGGCGAATGCCCCGTGTCCAATCATCACAACACAACACCACGGAGTCTTCAACTATGCTCGCCAACAGTCGCCACAACACAACCGCCAAGCAATACAACGCACCTGGCACCCCACGCAAGCGGAACACGAAGAAGCTCTCCTTCCGCGCGAATGGGCACTACCCGCACATGCAGCCCTTCAATCTCCGCACTCCCGCACCAGCGGGCACTTAATACGGGACACTTCGCCGCCCGTTAGAAATGGCGAAACAACTACCTAGGAGTATCAAGATGGCCGAAGCAGCAGCAGCAAAGAGTAAGACGGAATACACGAGCGTTACAATGACAGATGGCCGCGTGGTTGAGTTCCCTGGCAAACGCAAGGTGCTCAAAGACACGATCATTGATCAGAGCAAGGTGGAAAGTGCAGACGGTGTGGTGCAATTCCAAGCGGGCGCAATCGCTATTCGCATGGACTTCCGCAATGGCGAAACACGCACACTGCCCCTCCCACTGTCGCTGCTGGCGCAGTTTGCCGGTCACGGCGGGGAACAGAAGTTCGGTGACGAGCTGGCGACCACGGCGGACAAGCCGTTGACAGAGGAAGACATGGTCATCGCTATTGATGATCTGTATGCTGATGTGAGCAAGGGAACTTGGGGTCGTGCGCGCGCAGCTGGTGGTGGTGGAGTGTCGGGTGCGGGCATTGTCCTGCAAGCAGTCCTTGAAGCGAGTAACGAAGGCCGCCCGGATAATGGCAAGCCTGTCCTCACCATGCAAGCGGTCAAGGACTGGGTGCAGAAGCGTCTGGACGCCGAGCTGTCCAAGCCGGAAGACCAGCGCCTCACGCGGCGAGCGCTGTATGACTCGTTCCGTTCGCCGAATACCAAGACGGGTATTATCATCAAGCGTCTGGAAGAGGCGAAGGCCGTCAAAGCGGCCAAGGTGGACGCGAATGCTGAGTTGGAGGGAATTGGGGCGTAAGCCTCCGGCAGGGGCCGGCGACAAGTCACCACCTTCCACGTTAAAGTGGGGGCCGGCCCCCTCCTCCCGCGTAAGCGGGTTATTGTGTCCCTTGGCCGCCGCGAGCGGCCATCGGCACTAGGAGCATCCCCCTAACCGGGTTAGCCCAGCGGGTCACCAGACTAAGGCTGTGTTAAGTTGCGACGGGCGCTCCGAGTCGGCAAGACGACGTGAGACTCCACTTGCCGGCGGCCAGGCGGCAGCCCTTCTCCTTATCAGGTGGGAGGGCTGCCCAGCCGGTTTCCCCCGCGAGTCTCGTAACATCTTGGAGTCTCCACCATGAGCACAGTAGATAAAAGCATCGCAGACCGTATCGCCGCCGGGGAATTTGCAGAGGATCACGCCCAGCGAATCATCCGATACACCAACGCCTGGGGCGGGGAATCTTACGGCGTCCTCTACGCCCGCGACTACCCTGACAAATATGCCGCCAGCGACTTCGTCCAGAACCCCGTCCTCTACTGGAGCGTGGAAGGGGGGAAATGCGATGTTTAAATTCATCCAGTCCCTCATCTGCCCTACTTCCCCTTCCTACACCGCCGAGCGAATCCAGGTCGAGCGTGACGAGGCGGAGATAAACGTCGCGTGCTGGACACTTCGCCTCAAGCATCGTGACCGCGATCTGGCGGCTGCGCAGAAAAAGGCTAATAGTTCGGGGAACTAATTGCGCCGTTCCGTGGTCATACACGGGTAGTATACAATAATACAACACGGGCAACTCGCCCATAACCTTGGAGTCTCACAATGCAAGATTCATCCTTAGACGATCTCTTTAAAGAAGCCCGTCGCGCCTTCCACGCCCTCCACGCACCGAAGGCGCGCCCCGTCGCCGTCAAGAAAGTGCTGCCCGATCCGTCCAAAACGGAGACGGCGGCGAAGTGGACTGACCCGGAGAACTGGATAGCGGGACGCGGGATAGCGCTCATCCACCGGGACAGCAACACCCTCCTGGGCAATTTCCAGGAACTCACCCACCGGAGTGAGCAGAGTTGCCGCCGCCTCGTGCGCGCTGACTCCCCCATCTCCATCGTCGCGAGTGAATACACCGACTGGCTGCCCGCCGCCGTGGAGGAAGTTGCCGCCGCCGAGCCATCCCAGAAGCGCGTCACCGTTATCCTTCCCCTCCTCCTCGACAAGCTATCCGCCGCCTCCCCTATCGTAGAGGTAGTGGTCTGCCTCTCCTTCGGTAACATGGTGAGGGTGGAGCTAGCTGTCGACACGCAGTTCTCCGCCGGCGATGACTCCCTCATCGAGCTGCGCGCCGGCGTCAACATCCTCCCAGTCATGGCACACGATAGCAAGATCAACCTTCGCATTGAGTTGAATAAACTATGATAAACGCGACTCTTGAAAAAGACTGGACAACTGTCGCCGGTTTACGCGCAATATGTCTTATCATTAACTTCGATAACGACCCTCATCATCGCTGCGGCTACGTTGGAGTTCCTCCTGCTTCTTCTTACTACATGCAAAATTATGACGCATTAGATTTAAGCGTTCATGGAGGACTTAACTTCTCCAGTAGAAAGTTACTCACTGATAATAACGATCTATGGTGGCTTGGTTTCGATTGCTGCCACGCGGATGATGGTTATATAACTCCCAGTTCTCGCTGGCCCTCATATGGCCCCGTTCGCTCCCTAGAATTCGTAATGGCGGAATGTGAAAAACTCGCAGCACAATTAAAGGAACCCTCATGATAAAACTTTGTTATTTTTGTCAATACTGTAAGCATGAAGCGGGATTTGCTTACTCTAGTGCAACTTGGGAATTCGGTAAATTTGAATGTCTCAAAGGACACTGGACTATTTATGGCGACGAACCCGACCTCGTAGATCTCGGTAAAGAACTTGCTCGCGCTGAAACGTGTGAAGACTTCATAGCTGTTAAGGGAATACCATTATGAAAAGCGCCCCTGAAGGTGCCGCCGGCACAAAGGTATGGCTCGACTTCAACGTCTGGGCTGACCGCAAGCGCGTCCCAGACGAACCGGAAGACTGGCACTACCTCTGGGAGTGTTACGTCGCCGGCGCTTGCAGCGCGTTCTCCCAGATTATGACGGAGCTGAAAACGTGATAACCTTCCGTCTCCGCCCTACCGACGACACCGAGTGGGATTCCGCCACCTTCGCCGGAGATAACGAGGATATGCTCGCCCACCTGTTCACCCAGTTCATATCCGATAACTGGGAAGTCCAGGTGTCCGTCGGCGGCGAACCGTTCCAGTCGTCCTTAGATTGGGAGGAGGGATAATGGCTCGTCCTGCCGCCGTTGACCCAGCGATCCCCCTCACAGTCCATGTTCCCGCCGAGGCATATCGGAAGATGACCATTCACCTCTTCTCCGAGCTGGAAGGCCGCGTCCCTCGCGGCGCATACGCCAGCTTCCTCGGCCAGCTGATACGCGCCTTCTTCTCCTCCGCTTACCTCGACATCTCTGAACACACGATGGCAGACGCCGGCACTTACGTAGTCCACGGCAACGCGGAGACCCTTGAAATCCTCAAATCCATGCTGGAGCGCCCATGACAGTCACACCAGAACTATCCGCGAAGATCACCTATTGGCGCCATTCCCTCGCGGAGGGCACGATTACGCAGGAAGAGATGAAAGAGGCGATTCGCGCGCTGCGGGAAGGACGGCTCGCCGCCGGCCAAGCAACCTCGGCGGCCAAGCGCAAGAAGGCAATAATCGCAATACCCCATGCCGACGACTTGCTCGGCGAGATCGACAGTATTTAACCCCCAACCTGGAGCCTCACAATGGAAATTCATTTTCACCGCGCAACTACTATGGAAGTCCAAACCCTCACTTCCCTCGACGGAATGAGCCGCTGGACAGAACTCGTCATAACCGATGATGAAGGTAAGATGGATCGGATAGTATTCTTCCCGGCGCACAAGTGCCCGCCGCCTGTCATAACCGCCTATTGCCCGCCGAAGGAATCGCTATGACCCGCCCGCCGTTCCCCGCTGTAATCGACAGTTCCTTGATGGCGGCGTTCAAGAGTTGCCCGCAAAAAGCGAACCTTGAGTTTATCCAACACTGGAAGAGCCGCAATCAATCGGTGCATCTGCACGCGGGGGCAGCGTATGCTGGTGGGCTCGAAGCCGCCCGCGTCGCATACTACGTAGAGGGCCAGTCGCCGGAGGACGCGGTCGCCGCCGGTCTGGGCAAGCTCCTCACCCTATACGGTTCCTTCGAGTGCCCGTCGGACTCTGCGAAGTCCGCCGAGCGCATGGCGGGTGCGCTGGAATTCCACTTCGACCGTTATCCCCTTGGCGCGGACAAGGCTGTCCCCATGACCCTGGCGGGCGGGCGGCGAGGCATCGAGTTCTCCTTCCTCGAGCCGCTCGACGCAACGCACCCAGAGACCGGCGATCCGCTCCTCTACTCAGGCCGCTTCGATATGCTGGTGGATTTCGACACAATGCACCTCGGTCTCGATGATAAGACGACCAGTCAACTCGGCGCGAGCTGGAGCCGGCAATGGGATCTCCGTAGTCAATTCACCGGATACGTCTGGGGAGCTGGTCGCGCGGGGATTGCCCTCGACGGGTTCCTTGTTCGCGGCATCTCGATCCTCAAGTCAAAGTATGACACCCTCCAGGCAATCACCTATCGCCCCAAGTGGCAGGTTGATCGCTGGTATGACCAGCTCCACCGGGATATAGCGAGGATGCGCGCTGCGTGGGAGACTGGCGTGTTCGATTATAACCTTGACCATGCGTGTGCCGAGTATGGCGGCTGTCCATTTAAAGAAGCGTGCCAGATGCGTGACCCCCAGGAGCTACTCGATACCCGGTTTGAGCGGAGGAAATGGGATCCAGTCGCCAGGACGGAGACGCCGCTATGAGCCGCTATGACGGGCAAGGCCCGGAGCGCCCCCTCTCGCCGCCGGAGCCCACGCAGAGTGTATGGGAGCGTCACCAGCAACGTGGAGATAACAAGCCGAGGGAAGACATGAAATCAGACGAAACGGATGAAACAGGAGAGTGAAAAATGGATAAGACTGCGGGACAAATCCACTTTGAGTTTGAGAACGAAGGCTACGGCTTATTCTGGCAGGAGCAGGACGTTAATACCAAGGTTAAGCACGAACGCATCGCCGCCGCAGTAATCGCCCACGTTCGCCCGCAGATTGAGGCAGAGGCGCGGAAGTCTGAGCGCGAATTGTTTATTATTGAGTTGGCTGCGGTCAAGGAACAGGCGCGGGCGGCTGAGATTGCTGATGCCATGAAAGAAGTTGACGCGCACGATGCTACGTGTGGCAGCGAAGATGACATTATCTGCCAAAAGCAAAATTGCTGCATGATCGTTAAAGAAAGAATCCGCGCACTCGCTTACTGGAAAGAGTTGTATAAATACGTGCAAGAAGAAGTCGCCAAAGCCAAGCAAGCCGAGCGCGATAGATGTGCAAATCTGTGCCGCATCTTCTATGGCACGGGTAAGGAAGATTTAGCGCAAGCAATCGAGCAGTTGAAGGACTAACGACCAACATCGGCGCGACTAATGCCCATTCATTATAATATCCAAGGCGTCTCCCTCACAGTTCCTCAAACCTGTGGGAACTCTATCCTATATATTTGTCAAACATGCGGGGAACGGTGGGGGACGGTGGAAGTGTCTGGTTCTCCTTTATATCACATAGAGAGCACACCATGCGCCACGCACACGCCGATATGTGTAGGAGACTGGGGAAAGGTGCCAGGGAGTATCCTTCCCCGCCTGTCGTTTGTGGGGAAGTGGGCAGACGCCATATCCCTCGACGCGCTCCCTCCAGCCCTCCTCGCTAGAGAATTACAATTGCACCTTAATTACTTTGAAAGGAACTCGCATGACCGAGATAGTATCGAAAGACAGTAAGACCCTCATCGGCCCGAAGGTATGCTTAATGGGGTTAAGCGGGACTGGGAAAAGTTACGCTCTCGGCACTCTCGCTGAATGGTGTGACCGCAACTCCTTCGAGCTTGCAATCCTTTATACGGAGAATTCCCTGGAAACGTTCCTCGGATACTTCCGTGACAAGGGACGGGAGCCGCCGGCGTGTGTCTACTGGCACCAGCAATTCACGCGCCCCCTCTCCCTGAAAAAGCTCCTCGACAACGCCGACATTACGGGCAAGCTAACCTACGAGGGCCTGACGAAAAGTGTGGATGGGAACCGCTCCGGCGATAACAACGCCTTCATGCAGATCCTCAAAACCTGCTCCGACTTCCATGATGACCGCACGGGCAAGGTGCTCGGCCCCCTTGACCTATTCCCTCCCACCCGCATATTCGCTATCGACTCCCTCACCGAGCTCGGCAACGCCGCGATGAAGATGCAGATTGGCGGGCGGCCTACCGCCGCCCAGCAAGACTACATGGTCGCCCAGAACCACCTCATTAACTTCCTCCGCCTTGTCACGCAGGGGATCGACTGTCCCTTCGTCATGACCGCCCATGTGGATAGGATAGAAGATGCGGTCTCGCAAACAACGAAGACAATGATCAAGGCAATCGGTCGCGCCCTCTCCACCGACATTCCCACGTTGTTCTCCGACGTTATTTACTGCGTCCGCAATGGAGATAAGTTTTCCTGGGACACAGCCGCCTACGGCGTAGATGTGAAGACGCGATCCCTCGGATACCGCAGTGGCATCTCGCCTGACTTCGCCCTCATCTTCGACGTATGGGCGAAACGGGCAGGGCTCGCGGCAAAGTAGAATTGACCCGTCGAGACTGCGGGAACACAGTCTCAAATTAACGTAATAAAGGAGCACTATATGTCTAGCATGTTCGATCCAAACGCATTTCTTGACGCAACCACCACCGAGGTGAACGAGAAGCGCCCCCCGCTGCCCGTCGATAATCCTGACGATACCAACGGCTACTACACCGCTGTGATCGGCGAGATCAAGCCGGCGAGCGGAACGATTGGGAAGGGCGAGCGCGCGGGCCAGCCGTGGCTGCAGATGGTCATCCCCCTCCGCATCCAGGTTCCCGCCGCCGTGCAGGGACTCGGTCTCCCCGCCGAGCTCACCATCTCCGACCGTCCCATGATTGACCTTACGCCGTCCGGCAGCATCGACAACGGCATCGGTCGCAATCGGGGTCAGCGCAATTATCGCATCGCAACCGACACTAACGTAGCCGGCGAGCCGTGGAACTGGCGGATGCTGCAAGGGAAGGTGGTGAAGATTAAAATCACCCACGAGTTGTATCAAGAAGCGGTGGTGGAAAAAGTCGCCGGCGTGTTTAAAGGTTAACCTTCGGGGGCTTCGGCCCCCTTTTCTTTTACGAGTAGATAATGAAAATCCTCCGTATAGACACTATCAGTATCCCCCCGAATCGCCAGCGGAAGAACTTCGACGAGACAAAGATGCGGGAGTTCGCCGCCGGGATAGAGAAGCGCGGCCTTCTGCACCCAATCGTCCTGCGCAATCCAGCCGCCGGGCAGTTCATCCTCGTCGCCGGCGAGCGCCGCCTTCGCGCCATCTCCGACCTGTCCGACTTCGGCACGTCTATAATGTGCGACGGCGAGCCAGTCCCTCTCGGCCACATCCCTTACACCCTACTATCCGATCTCGACCCTCTTGCCGCCGAGGAAGCCGAGCTTGAGGAGAACACTCATCGTGAAGACCTTACTTGGCAAGAACGCTCCGTCGCTTCCGCCCGACTTCTCGACCTCCGCCGCGCGCAAGCAGCCGCCGCTAATCTCCCCGAGCCTACAAACGCTGATCTATCTCGCGAGCTATTCGACGCGTCCAATGGGAGCCAGGGAAGCCGCCTCCGCAAGGAAATCGTCCTCGCCAAGCATCTCGCCAACCCCGCTATCGCCGCCGCCAAGACAGTCGACGAAGCCTTCAAGATCCTCAAACGCGCAGAAGAGACAGAAAAGAATCGAGCGCTTGGGGAATCTGTTGGACGAACACATTCATCTAACTCACACAGCGTCATTAACGCCGATGCGCTCGATTGGCTGAAGGCGGCGGACGCCGGCCAGTTCGACGTTATCTGCACCGATCCACCCTATGGAATGGGCGCAGATGAGTTCGGGGACAGCGGCGGCCTAGCTACTGGCGCCCACACCTACGCAGACGACTACACCACTTTCAACAAGATCCTCTCCGTCTGCTCTACCGAGTTCATCCGTGTTACAAAGCCCGAAGCTCACCTTTATTGGTTCTGTGACTTTGACCATTTCCACGAAGCAAAGCAAGAGTTCTCAAACGCTGGCTGGTGGGTATTCCGCACGCCCCTTATCTGGTTCAAGCCCGGCGGTATGCGCGCACCCTGGCCACAACACGGCCCGCAGCGGAAGTATGAATGCTGTCTGTTCGCGGTGAAGGGGAAGAAGATGGTGACCAAGATGGCCGGCGACGTGATGCAACATCTCCCCGACGCCAACCTCGGCCACAACGCGCAGAAGCCCGTCTCCCTATTCACGGATCTCCTCTCCCGCTCTGTTCGCCCCGGCGACAGCGTGCTCGATCCGTTCGCGGGGAGCGGCCCTATCCTGCCGGCGGCCCACCTCCTCAAGTGCATAGCGACCGCGGTCGAGATGGACACAGGGAACTACGGAATAATCCTCAACCGCTTAAAAGCGCTGGACGCCGAACCGGAGTTGCCGCTGTGAGGGTGGAGGGCACCGGCCCTATCCCGGCACGCATTATGCTGGTGGGAGAGTTCCCGTCCGAGCAAGATCGTTCTGCCCCCTTCTCCAGTTCCGCTGGCGCCGAGCTAGCGCGCCTTCTCCAAGAAGCAGGCATTATGTTCTCGGAGTGCTATGTCACCTATGTCATAAAGGTGCGACCTGCCGGCGGCCAGCTATCCGCCCTCATTCCGATGAAGAAGAAAGATGTTACCTCCGCCCACGTCCTGCTCCACAATCGCTTTGTTGCGCCGGAGTTAGTCGCGGCGGCGAAGGAACTGGATGTCGAGATCGCTATGGTTAACCCCAACATCATAGTAACTCTTGGCAATCTCGGGATGTGGGCACTGACGGGGAATTGGGTAGTTGACAAGTGGCGAGGATCGCAGTTACTAACCTCGAGTGGGCGGAAGATCATCCCCACTCTCCACCCCTCCTCCATTTTTAAAGAGTGGAGTAACCGCACCCTTGTTATCTCTGACCTTCGTAGGGTGAAGAGGGAGCTCACCACTCCCACTTACACTAATCAGCCTGTCTGGAACTTCATTATCCGCCCGACGTTCGAGCAGACCGTTGATACCATAACCATGCTCCAAGGACAGGCGGGAATGGGGGAGCTGTGGCTGGACTTCGATATTGAGACGAGGGGACGCGGACACGTTCACATCGACTGCATCGGCATGAGCTGGTCACGCACGGATGCAATCTGTATCCCCTTCATGACAACGCGAAGTAGGGAAGGGTATTGGAACCTTGACGAAGAGGCGCACATCGTATTCCTCCTATCCAAGCTCCTCACCCACCCTAACGTGCGCGCGCGCTGGCACAACGGCCTGTTCGACACCCAGATAGTCTACCACAACTGGCATTTCCATCCGAACCACGGCCAGGATACTATGATCACGCAGCATTCCCTGTTCGCCGCCCTCCCGAAAGCGCTCGGGTTTGTCGCCTCCATCTACGCCGACTGGTATGTGTATTGGAAAGATGAAGGGAAGATAGCAAGCGATGCGCCGGAGGAACAACGGTGGCGGTATAACCTGCAAGACTG
>Ga0209086_10000866_pt1 | contig 24887 bp, 20 predicted proteins | sample M_130207_XF_Meta_FD_187312 | JGI IMG/M metagenome (GOLD analysis project Ga0209086, IMG submission 187312) | Freshwater microbial communities from Lake Montjoie, Canada to study carbon cycling - M_130207_XF_MetaG (SPAdes) (version 2) | ecosystem: Environmental > Aquatic > Freshwater > Lake... | reverse complement strand
CGTCACATGCCCTTCTGCTTACGCGACAGCACCAGCAGCTCGGCGTTGGCGGCGAGCATGTCCTTGATGGCGTTCTGGAAGGCTCTGCCGGCCTCGACCTGCTTGCCAACGGATTCGACCCACGCAACGGGAATTCGCTCCACGCGGCGTTTTCCGCCGGACATGAAGGTCAAAAACCAGATTGGATGTCCGGGGTCTCCTTGGGTGGCGCAGTGGCAGGTCGGTCGGCCACAGCGACGGTGAGTTTGGGTGAGGGAACCAGGGAGCAAGTCATCGGGCAGTTGGAACTGCCGCGTGACTTTGTGTTTGCGTTGGCGGAGCAGCGAAGCCTCGGGGCCTTTGGGGTCGGTCCTCATCTGCACGCAATAACACATGCAGTCTCGGCAGAACGCAAGCCCGATTTAGGAATTCGAAAATAGACCGGATCCAGAGCATCGCAGCAAACGGACGAAACACCCAGTGCGGTCAATCAGTTAGACGCGAGACAATTTCATGGGTTCCGAAACTGCTGACCTTGCGCTGTTCGTTCGATAACGGATTGGGCGAACTTTGCCGTTGGTTGGGTGTGTACGTCGAACGGCGCTTGGGAGGTTTTTAGGCCGAGGCGGGGATCAAAGAGGAGGGATGATTTGCTTGCACCCAGCGGGTGAAGGCTGCAATATGGAGAGGTTGAAAAGGTCCGTAAGCCCTCTCCCACCGAATCCCCTTTATTGTTCGAGCGTCGGGGTGCCGTTGTTCGTGGAGGCCTTTGACTCTCTGGGACTGCCTGCCCAGGTACGGGAAGACTTCCGGATTAGGCAGCGGGACAGGGGTTTCAACGAAGCGGCCATGGTAGAAAGCTTCGTGATATTGAACGCAGTGGGTGGAGAGTGTGGCTACAATTTTAAGCGGCTTCGGGCAGATGCGGGCTTCGGGGAGATGATCGGGCACGGAGTGTCCTCCTCCGGCGGAGGTGCGGAAGGCGTTGCAGCAGTTCCACGACGGAGCGAAAATTGAGGCCGCCAAGTAGAGGCTCAGGAGAGATGAGGTCGCTTACGGTCCGGAAGCGGACGAGTCCCTGCAAGGTCTGGGTTGGTGAATCGGGCGCTAGTCCAAGAGCAGGGTCGACGGTGCCCGGAGCAGCGGATTGCGACGGTGGATCGGGATGTAAACATCATTGGGAGCAGTAAGCAGTTTGCCGTTGCCCACCTATGAAGGGGAGCGGGGCTATCAGCCAATCCTGGCGGTACGGGCACAGTTGAACGTGGTGGTGGCCGATGAGTTTCATGAGGGGAAGGTGCCCGCGATGATGGACCCGATGGCGGTGGCGAAGAAGGCGTTTGTGGCGACTGTGACGACGGTGTTTTACTATCGGGAAGAGTCGCCCGTCATGAAAGCTTATTGATGAACTGGCTATCGGATCCGAACGAGCGAAGCGTTACAGGCCGGCATCTGGAAGGTTCCGGCAGATACATGGGCCGAAGGACAGGAGCATGGGACGGAGAGTCGGGAACATGCGGAGGTAAGTTTTGCGCCGGTTGAGAAATCAGAGCACCGGGGCACGCTGCGGCTGCGTTACCTCGCGATCCGGACTCGGCCGCGACAGGGGGACTTGTCTGCTGACGGCGGGAGAGTGAAGCATGTTGTGCTCGTGACCAACATTTGGAAATGGAAGGCGGTGCGGCTGATCGAGTGGCATCTAAAAACGGCGGGGACCATCGCCGGGGTCCATGACGTGTTGAAGAACGAATTGGCGGCGGGGGTGATGCCATTGAAGTGCGGCGTGGCTGCGGCTGACGGTGCTTACGTACAATTGTGATGACGTCGCTGAAGGGACTGGCCCTCTCGGCTGGGTTCTTGGCGGCGCGTCGCTGCGGTCGCGGTTGTTGATCTTCAAGACGACGAGGCAATTGGAGCATCACGCGCGACGGATGGTGTTGCGGTTGGCGATCAAGGGAGAACGGATAGCGTATTGGTGGTAGGTGATGATGCCGTTGCAAATCCGAGTCTGACGAGGATTTGCCGGGTTCTTGTCGACAGCATTTTAGACCTGTTGCTGGCTCAAGGCGAACCGGACTGAGTGCACCGGAAACCCAAGACCCTGACTCCTGGGAGGGTGATTGGGCGCCATCGAACGCCTTGAAAATCCATCTCTAGCCGGCGACGACAAGCGGGGGAGTATTCTACCTGGGGCGGATGGTGTGTCCATACAAACCGATAGATATTCCGCCCCGTGTGTCATACGATAGGTTGTAACGGTGTTTGATTTTAGTACTGTGTAGGGTACGGCCTGAAGCTGAAACAAAGTTCAACGAAAGTGTTATAGCATTGAAAGAAAATAACTTATGCAATTAAATTATTTTTTTCGGTACTGGTACTGTGTGATATTCTGGGGTCGTCTCGCAACCCTAAATACGAGTTTCCGCTTTGCTTTGAACCCGCCACATCTTTTCCACAGCCTGTGAAAAAGATGTGGGGATCTTGTGTTTTTGGTGGTCGGTGGCAGGGGTAGAATAAAGAATAATGACGGTGTGGGATCAGATAAAGCGGGAGCTGGCCAAGACGCTGAGCTCAGAAAGTTACCAGAACTGGCTGGCGTCCACTCAGCAGCAGGCCGATCACGGCGGTCGTCTGACCGTGCGCGTCCCGAGCGAAGCGACGAAGATGTGGATGGAGCAGGAATATTCTGAGCACGTGGCGGCAGCGGTGGCCTCTCTCCGATTAGGGATGCGCCAGGTGCACTATGAAGTGGTGTCTGGACAGGTTTCGGTGTCACACGTCCCGCGCTCGAACGGGGTCGGTGAGGCTCCGCAGAGTCCGTTGAATCCGAAATACTCGTTTGAAAATTTTGTAGTTGGCAGTTGCAACCAGTTTGCCAACGCCGCGGCTAAAGCGGTTGCCGATAACCCCGCCGAGCGGTACAACCCGCTGTTCATCTACGGCGGCGTCGGTATGGGGAAAACACACCTGATGCATGCAATCGGCCGAACGCTCAAGGATCGCCATGCCGCGATGAAGGTCGTATATACCTCTAGCGAACGGTTCATGAACGAGATGATCGACTGTATCAAGACCGACCGTATGTCGATATTTCATCAGCATTATCGGAGTGCCGATATCCTTCTGGTGGATGATGTGCAAGTTTTGGCAAATAAGGAACGAACCCAGGAAGAGTTTTTTCATACGTTCAACGCGTTGCACGAAAATGGCAAGCAGATTGTGCTCAGTTCCGACCAGCCGCCGAAACAGACGTCGGGACTGACCGATCGGCTACGCAGCCGCTTCGAGTGGGGCCTAATGGTGGACGTGCAGCCGCCGGACCTGGAAACGAAGATGGCCATTTTAGATAAAAAGTCGGAGGCCGAAGGAGTTCATTTGCCCGAGGATGTCCGGATCTATATCGCCACGAAGACCAAGTCCAATGTCCGAGAGCTGGAAGGCGCCCTGGTTAAGCTGATGGCGTACAGTTCGGTTATGGATTCGGTGATCACTCTTTCGATGGCGCAGCAGGTCTTAAAACAGCTATCGGGGGGAGCTGAGCGGCGGATAACGATCGATTTGATTGTGCGGGCGGTGGCGGAGAAGTTTGGATTGCAGCCGCAGCAGTTGAAATTGAAGACGAACGTACAGAACATTGCCTATCCGCGGCAGATTGCGATGCATCTCTGTAAAGAACTGACCCAGTGTTCTCTGCCCGAGATCGGTCGGTACTTCGGCGGAAAACACCATACAACGGTATTACACTCGGTGCATAAGATCGACAAGTTACGGCAGACGGACCTAGATTTGAACAGGCTGCTCCACAGCCTAATCGACTCAATTTAAATGTATTTAAAATGTTTTTCCACAGGTCCCCAAAAAAATTATCAGTGGAAGGCTGTGGGGAAAATCCTAGGGACGAACTATCCACCGCCGTCAACAGAGGAATCCACTTCTTGATTGAGCAGGAAGCAGTTTTATTTTGTATAATTTAGGAAGGATTCCACATTTCCACAGCTCCTACGAATCCGGTTATAGAGATAACGGTTTAATTTATGGAATTCACAGTTAGCAAAGCCGACCTGGTCCGTGAGCTGGGTCTCTCACAGGGCGTGGTAGAAAAGAAGTCGACGATCCCGATTCTCTCGAACGTGCTGCTTGAAGCCGATGGTGAGCGTTTGTCGCTGACGGCGACGGACCTCGAATTGGGCATTCGCTGCGGTTGCCCGGCGAAGGTGAAAAAGAGTGGTTCCGGAACTATTCCGGCTAAGAAACTGCTCGACTACGTCCGGCTGTTGCCCGACGGTGAGATCTCAATCAAGTTCGCTGATAATCAGTGGGCGTCGATCACGTCTGGCCGGTCGAAGACACGGATTGCCGGCATGAGCCGCGAGAGCTACCCGGAACTGCCGGAGATGCCTCAGACGCTGGCCGAACTGCCGGTGAAGCGATTGGCGGCAATGATTACCCGGACGATTTTTGCGATTTCGGCTGAAGAGAGCCGTTTTACGCTTAATGGAGCTCTGCTGCTTGTGAGGGCGCACGGTTTGACGATGGTTTCGACCGACAGTCATCGGTTGGCAATGGTGGAGTGCCCCATGGAGATCGACGGCTTCTCGCCGGATCAATCCTACCGGGCGCTGCTTCCGCGCAAGGCGATGGGCGAGCTAGCGCGATTGGCGGCCGAAGCTAACGACGACAGTAAGTTACTTTTCGCCGGCGACGAGAACCACCTGTTTTTTCAGATCGGCGAGCGGTTGTTGATTAGCCGGAAGCTAACGGGTAATTTCCCAGATTTTGAGCGCGTGTTGCCGAAAGAGCATCCGAATAACGTGACCCTGACGCGGGATGAGCTGAAGGCCTCGCTCGAGCGGGTGATGCAGTTTTCGGATGAACGGTCGCGAGCGATCAAGGTGGGAGTGTTCCCAGGCGAACTGAAGCTGCACTCTTCTCTCTCCGATACTGGAGAGAGCGAGGAGACAATAACGGCGACCTACGAAGGGCCGAACGTCGAGATTGGGTTCAATGCGGCTTATATGCTGGACTTTTTACGAGCCAGCAGCGAAGACAACGTGCAATTTTTGTTCAAGGACTCGGCTAGTGCCGGTGAATTGCGGCCGGTGAGCGATGGAGCCTTAAACTATCGCTACATCGTCATGCCGATGAGGATTTGATGAGTACAACCCCCAACCCCAACCCAAACGAATATAACGCTAGTAGTATCAAAGTTTTGGAGGGGCTGGAAGCCGTTCGGCTCCGTCCCGCGATGTACGTCGGCTCGACCGGTGAACAGGGTTTGCACCATCTCGTATACGAGGTCGTGGATAACTCTGTTGACGAGGCGTTGGCTGGCTATTGCGACACGATTGATGTAGCGATCCGGAGTGATAACTCCGTGTCGGTGCAGGATAACGGCCGCGGTATTCCCGTCGGTATTCATGCTGAGGAAGGAGTTTCCGCAGCCCAAGTCGTTTTGACGAAGTTGCATGCTGGAGGTAAGTTCGACTCGAATACCTATAAGGTTTCGGGCGGTTTACATGGCGTAGGCGTTAGCTGTGTGAACGCGCTTTCTGAGCGGTTCGAGCTTGAAATTTGGCGGGAAGGGCATGTTTGGACGCAGGATTACGAGAAAGGGGTTCCGCTAGCGCCATTAAAGCAAGGCGGCAAGGTTCCGCTCAAGCGGACGGGGACTCACATCACCTTCAAGCCCGATACGACGATCATGGATGCGACGACGTACAATTTCGACACGCTGGCCTCGCGGCTGCGGCAGTTGGCGTTTCTGAACAAGGGGATTACGATCAACCTGAGTGATGAGCGGGAAGATCCGGCGCATGTTCTGATTTTCCACTACGAGGGTGGAATCTCCGAGTTCATCAAGCATCTAAATAAGTCGAAAGCTGTTTTGCACGAAAAGCCGATCTACTTCGAAGGTGAGAGGGAGATGCCGAACGGCGGGGTGCTGGCGATTGAAGTGGCGTTGCAGTATAACGACGCGTACACCGAGACGGTGTTCAGTTTCGCAAACAACATCAACACGGTGGATGGCGGAACGCATTTGAGCGGCTTCCGGAGTGCCCTGACGCGGACTATTAACGCAGCGGGACAAGCGGCCGGCTTGTTTAAGGACGTGAAGGAAAACCTAAGCGGCGATGACGTGCGCGAAGGGTTGACGGCGGTTGTGAGTGTGAAGTTGCCGCAGCCTCAATTTGAGGGGCAGACGAAGGGCAAGCTGAATAGTGACGTGTCCGGGTATGTAACTGCCGTCATTAACGAGAAATTGGGCGAGTTCTTCGACAAGAATCCGTCGGTGATGAAGAAGATCGTGTCGAAGGCGATCGATGCGCAGCGAGCTCGGGAAGCGGCACGCAAGGCTAGGGATTTGACCCGGCGAAAAGGGGCTCTAGATTCGGGTGGGCTGCCGGGCAAGTTGTCTGATTGTCAGGAGAAAGACCCCGAAAAATGCGAGATTTATCTAGTTGAGGGTGAATCGGCAGGCGGTACCGCCAAGAGCGGGCGCGACCGGAAGTTCCAGGCGATTCTGCCTCTTAAGGGTAAGATTCTGAACGTCGAAAAGGCCCGGTACGACAAAATGTTGGGCCACGACGAAATTCGGCACATGATTACCGCCATTGGTACGGGGATTGGGGTCGCTGACTTCGACATGACCCGGCTGCGGTATCACAAAATCATCATCATGACCGACGCCGATGTCGACGGCTCCCATATCCGTACGTTGTTGCTGACCTTCTTCTTCCGGCATATGCAGGAGCTAATCACGCGCGGGCATGTTTTCGTGGCGCAGCCGCCGCTGTATCGGATTAAAAAGGGCAAGAGCGAGAAATACATCAAGGATGATAAAGAGTTTACGAAGGAGATTCTTCGTCGCGCTACCGAAAACATGACGGTGGAATACGGTGGGGAGAAGCTGGACGGGGCCGAGTTGCGGAACTTCCTGCTGTCGCTTGACGAGCACCAGTTGCTGTTCAAGCGACTGGAACGGCGAGTGCGAGACCCCCGGGTGGTAGCGGTGTTGGCGCGGCCGGACCTGCCGCTGGACACGAAGGCGGACTTCCAAGACAAGGGGAACGTGGAAGCGCTATACAACCCGTTGTTGGAGGCGAAGGTGCCCGGCTTACAGTTGAAGCAGGACGAGTTGCACGCCTCGTGGTCGGTGACGTTCTTTGACCCGACCAACGCGGAACGGGAGGTGGGCGTGGATTTAGCGGTGATCCCTGAGTATCGGAGATTGCGCACGTTGGCCAAGCAGTTGGCGAAGTACAACACGCCGCCGTTCCTGGTGACGAAGGGCGAGCGGAGGGAGACCAAACAGAACTGGTCTGATTTGCTCGATTATTTGAAGTCGGAAGGGATGCGAGACGCTTCGGTGACCCGTTACAAGGGTCTGGGCGAGATGAACGCCGAGCAGCTTTGGGAGACGACGATGAATCCTGAGGCGCGGACTTTGCTGCGGGTTGATCTTGCAGACTTAGTGGAAGCGGATACAATTTTCTCTACCTTAATGGGCGAGGATGTGGAGCAGCGCCGGAAGTTTATCGAAGACAACGCGCTGGATGTCAGGAATTTGGATATATAACCGGCGGGTAGCGGTAATGTTGCCGGGCTTCGGCTGCTACTTCGCAGTGGGCGGATCGGGTGGTGGCTGACCTTGTTTGCAGTAGGTTTGTACGCTCAAAAGCGGCTGGCGCGCAACTATCACTTTGTGTGCGCCAGGACGCCGAAAAGAGTCGACGCGGCGATGCCGCGAAGTGTCGCGGGGGTAGAAGACGGCGGAAGTCGAGCGAACGACGGGTAGCGGTATGTCGTTTTGTATCGACAACGAAGGGGTGGCTAGATTTGAGCGCGTGGACGAGGACTGCGGCGGCGCGTGCCGGGCTCGGGGATTTTGGCTCGGTTGAGGTTGGCGAGCGCATCGTGGTGAGGGACAATTTAGCGGTCGTTGGTGACGGAGAGATGTAGTTTGAGTCTGTCGCTACCCATGGGCGGTGCCGTCGAAGGCTCGGTTGAGGACGACGGGCTATTGAGCGGAGGTGTGAGGGCGATAAGAAAGAGGCGCAGGCGCACAGGGGCGGTTTACACTGGGGGCTTGGATCCTGCTTTATATCGCGTGGTGTTGGCCAGTCCACGCAATCCTCTCAATATCGGGGCCGCGGCGCGCGCGATGAGTAATTTTGGCTTATCCGACCTTCGATTGGTGGATGCCTATCGGGTGGCGGTGGACGAGGTGAAGTCGGCGACTCATGCGGGGTCGGTGGTGGAGGCGGCGCGGGAGTATCCTTCAATCGCCGATGCGGTGGGGGATACGACACTCGTGGTGGGGACGTCGTCGGTGGGGAACAGGGAGATGCAGTTACCGCTGTACCGCTTGGAAGACGCCGCGAGGCGGATCCGGAAGCATAACGGGCCGACGGCTTTGCTTTTTGGTTCAGAGAAGTCTGGTCTGACGAACGATGAGATGAGCTACTGCCATTTTCTGATGCGAATTCCAACGCGGGAGCCACATGGGTCGATGAATTTGGGTCAAGCGGTGGCGGTGACGCTGTACGAGCTGAGCCGGGAAGGGCGATGGAAAGCGACCCCGGCAGCGCGGCAGGAGTTGGCGGCGACCGAGGTGGTAGACCGGTTTACAGGGTTGGTGCGCGAGGCTTTGGACCTGAGCGGGTATGTAAACGAACGGGTAGTGGAGTCTATGGATCTCAAGCTTCGGCGCCTCGTGCGGCGGATGGATTTGTCGTCGCGGGATGCTATACAGTGGCAGGGAATGATACGGCAGGTGCTTTGGAAATTGAGGAATCCTTCATGAGATATTGGCTGTGTGTACTTATGGTGCTATTGGGTTGCGCGCCGGCGACGGAGACGCCGAAGGTCGTGGTTTCTGGGGACGAGCCGAAGTACGATGCGGAGTTTTGGAAGATCTGGGGGGACGGGGAGGCCGAGTTGACGAGCTATGATCTGACGTATCCGCGCTATGGGGTGCCGCGGAAAGGGACCGCGGTGGCGATCATGGTAGCGGAGACGTTTTCGAACTCGCTGCGGGTGAAAAGTGATCCGGGCGTGAGGCCGGCGAAGGATGAGTTCCCGGTGATGAAGTTGAATTTGGTGGAGGATTTCCAGACGGGGATTTACGATTACAACTTGCAGCTTTCGGCGTTTGTGGCTTTGCGGTCGGTGAATGGGAAGCCGGCGGGAGCGCCGACGAAGGTGACTTGGTCGAGCCAGGAGTGGTGCGGGAATCTGTTCAAGTCGGCGCTGTTTAATGAGTCGGCGATTCGAGTGGAGAGCCATAGTTATTTCGACGGGGAGGGGGACCAAGAGGTGCTCGTCCGATACCCGGAGTTGGGAATTAGCGAGGATGGGTTGATGCTGTGGGCGCGGGGGATGGCGCGGCCGGTAATGAAACCGGGGGAGACAAAGAAGGTGGCGATGATGTTGGCCTTGCAGGTTTCTCGGTACAAGGAGGGCCCGGCGCGGTGGGAGGAGGCCTTGCTGTCGCGAATGGAGGTGGCGCCGGATTTTGACGAGTACAAGATGGCGGTGGGAAAGCGCTGGCGGTCCTTCCTTGTGGAGAAGGCGGCGCCTCATCGGGTGGTGCGCTACAACAGCAGCGAGGGGGTTATGGCGGTGATGCTCGCTAGCAAGCGGATGAAGTATTGGGAGCTCAATACGCCGGAGGGCGAAAAGGAGTTGGAGAAGTTGAAGCTAAACGTCGTAAGGCCAGTGGGGCTTGGCAAAAAGGCCGCCGTCGACATAGAGCGTTTGCCCTGAGACAAAGTCGGCGAGTTCGCTAGAGAAGAAGTAGACGGCGCGGCCGATGTCTTGCGGGGTACCGATGCGGCCGAGGGGTGTGAGTTTGGACCAGGTGCCGGCGTAATCGCCGGCTTCTTCTTTGGTGCGTTCAACTTCGATGGAGCCGGGGGCGACGCAGTTGACGGTGATGTTGAATTTGCCGAGCTCGACGGCGGCGACTTTGGTGAGCTGTTCGAGACCGCCTTTGGAGGCGGTATAGTTCACGAGGTGGGGAAAAGCGACTTTGTTGCAGCCGGAGCCGATGTTGATAATCCGGCCGCCGCCCTGGGTCTTCATGAGCGTGGCGGCGTGCTGGGTGCACAGGAATGAGCCTTTGAGGTTGACGTCGAGGACGTGGTCCCATTCGCTTTCCGTGAGATCGAGGAAGGCTTTCCATGTTTGGACCCCGGCGTTGTTGACGAGGATGTCGACGCGACCGAGGGAGTCCTTGACGGAGTTGAACATAGTAGTGATTTGGGTGGCGTCGCCGACGTTGGCTTGAACAATGATGCCGGGGGCGCCGAGGGCGTTGACGGCTTCGAGAGTGGCGAGTGCGCCGGCGTGGTCGCTGTTGTAGTTTACGACGATGGTGGCGCCGTGGTGGGCGAGTTCGAGGGCGATTCCGCGGCCGACGCCTTTGCTTGAGCCAGTGATAACGGCAACTTTTCCGGACAGAGGGAGAGCCATACTTCATTTGTAGCTAAAATTTGCTTGGCCCATAGATGTTTTAGTGTGCCATCCGTGTTATTAATCGGACACTGAGACTTTGCGAGGGAACTCTACCGTTGAACTTGAATTTGCAAGATAGCCCGAAGAGGATGGATCCGACGGAACGTTGGACGACGACAGACGCGTCGGAGTTGTACGACGTACCGGCGTGGGGGAAGGGCTACTTCTCCGTGGGCACGAATGGTCACATGTACGTGCACCCGAATAAGGAAACGAGCCGGAGCGTGGACCTGAAAGAGCTGGTGGACACGCTGGTGATGCGGGGGATTAACCCGCCGATTCTGATCCGGTTTGGTGAAATATTGCAGAACCGGCTGGCGGACCTTCATGCGGCGTTCCGCACGGCGATCAATGAGCACAGCTACAAGGGCGAGTACCGGTGCGTTTTTCCGATCAAGGTGAACCAGCAACGGCAGGTAGTGGAAGAGGTTCTAGAGTACGGCAAGCCGTTCGGATACGGCCTGGAAGCGGGTTCGAAGCCGGAGTTGATGGCGGTGATGGCGATAGCGGATAATGCGACACCGATCCTGTGCAACGGGTTCAAGGACGATGAGTACATTGAACTGGCGATGATGGCCCGGAAGATTGGGCGGAACATTACGCCGGTGGTGGAGAAGTATACCGAGCTGAATCTGATTTTGAAGCACGCCAAGTTGATGGGGGTGCGCCCATCGATAGGGATTCGGTTGAAGTTGGCGAGCCGGGGCAGTGGGCGGTGGAAGTCGTCGGGCGGATATCGGTCGAAGTTTGGGCTGACGGTGAGCGAGGCGCTGCGGGCGCTGGACCAGTTGAAGAGCGAGGGGATGGCGGATTGTCTGAAGCTGGTGCACTTCCACTTGGGCAGCCAGATTACGAATATTCGGCAGATTAAAGGGGCGGTGATTGAGGCCTCGCGGATCTACACGGAGCTAGTGAAGTCGGGGGCTGGGCTGGAGTTTATCGACGTAGGCGGCGGGTTGGGGATTGACTACGACGGGTCGCAGACGGACTTCGAATCGAGTGTGAATTACACGCTGCAGGAGTACGCCAACGACGTCGTTTATCACATCCAGAACGTTTGCGACGAGGCGGAGGTGGCGCATCCGACGATCATCACGGAGAGTGGTCGGGCGGTGGCGGCGTACCATTCGATGCTGATTTTCAATGTGCTGGGAGTGAGCGGGTTTGGGGAGGAGGCAATTCCGAACGAGATTTCGGAGGAGTTCGAGCAGCCGCTGATCGACCTGCACCAGACGTTTCGGAACGTGTCGGCGAAGAATCTGCTGGAGGGTTTTCATGACGCGCAAGGGGCGCTGGATTCGGCGTTGAACTTGTTCAGTCTGGGTTATCTGCCGTTGACGCAGCGGAGCATGGCCGAGAACATGTACTGGGCGATTTGCCGGAAGATTCTGAAGCTGTCGAAGGAGTTGGAGTATTTACCGGAGGAGTTGGAGGGGCTTGAAAGCATGCTTTCGGACACCTACTTCTGCAACTTTTCGCTCTTCCAGAGCATGCCGGATAGCTGGGCGATCAAGCAGTTGTTCCCTGTGATGCCAATTCACCGTTTGGAGCAGACGCCGACGCACCATGCGGTTTTGGGCGATATTTCGTGTGACTCGGACGGGAAGATCGACCGGTTTATTGATCGGCGGGACGTGAAGAACACGTTGGCGCTGCATGAGTTCAAGGGAGGGGAGACGTACTATTTGGGGGCGTTTCTGGTGGGGGCGTACCAAGAGATTCTGGGCGATCTGCATAACCTGTTGGGGGATACGAATGCCGTCCACGTGCAGTTGAGCGAGACGGGCGAGATTATTCTGGACCATGTGATTGCGGGCGATACGGTGCGAGAGGTGCTGGATTACGTGCAGTTCAGTTCGAAGGCGCTGATTGAGTCCTTTCGCCAGGACGTGGAGAAGGCGGTCCGCGAGGGCAAGCTGGGGTACGAAGAGGCCGGGCGGATGCTGCGGTTCTACGAAGACGGGATCCACGGGTATACGTACTTGGAGTCGGTTGAGTAATGAAGCTGTTGGTGTTCTCGGACCTCCATAACGACAAGGCGGCGCTGCAGAAGCTGATGGGGATTGAAGCGGACGTGTACGTTTGCGCGGGGGATCTGGTGAGTTGGGCACGGGGCCTGGATGCGATGGGCGAATTGATGAAGCCTCGTGCGGAGCGGATGTATGTGTTGCCGGGTAACCATGAGTCGGAGGCCGATATTGGGGCTTTTTGCGAGCGGTTTGGGTTTACGGCGCTGCATGGGAAGTCGGTGATGGTGGACGGGGTGCATATTGCGGGGTTGGGATATTCGAACCGGACGCCGTTTGATACGCCGGGGGAGTACACGGAGGCGGAGTTGGCGGGGCGGTTGGGGGCTTTTGCGGGATTGGCACCGATGGTGCTGATTTGCCACTGTCCGCCGAAGGATACGCCGTTGGACGGGGTGAAAGAGGGGGCGCACTACGGGAGTGCGGCCGTGCGAGAGTTTTTGGAGGAGTACGAGCCGGTGCGGTTCTTTTCGGGGCATATCCACGAGACCGAAGGGGTGGATTGCATGATTGGACACACTCGTGGCGTGAATGCCGGTAAGAGGGGTTATCTGGTGGACCTAGAAGCGCTGACCGCCTAGGTTTCTTTTTGGTTCTGAGGGGTCCTTTTTCAAGGGACTGGGTACTGGTTCGCTTTTGGTTAAGCGGCTCGGGGAGGCCCGGGTTCGGTCAGCTTTTCGAGCAGTTCTTGGCAGTCGTAACCGGGGGCGAGATGGGCCATAAGTGCATCGTTTAGAATCATTTCTGCAACCCAGTGGGGTAATTCGTAGCCGGGTTCGTTTTTGGCTCGGTCGGCGTGGGTGATCGCTTCGGCGATCACTTCCGGAGGCGGCAGAGGCTCGTCGACCAAGCGGGCGTCCGCATCGTAATTCACGGGTTCGGGCGGCACCACGGGGAAGTCCCTCCTCGTCTGCTTGAGGAGCTTTTGATAGCTTGTGTAGGCAGACAAGTGCGCTTTTTTATCCCGTTGGAGTGAACGCCAGAGCTTATCTTTCTGCAAACCTTGCTCGTAGGCGAAAAGTTCGCGGTCGGCATCGGAGAGATCGCCATAGGCTCGGATTACGTCGTCGATGCAGCGCTGACGGGCGTGAGTCTCGAGTGAAATCGTGCGTTCGAGTTGGAAGAGTTCCACGGCCATGTGGCGGACGAGGGTCCGCTCGCAATCCGACTCCGGTTGGTGCTGCCGGACGTGTTTCTGAAAGAGCCGGAGATAGGCGTGACGGCAATCGGTGGAAAGCAGAGCAATGCATTCGGGCAACTCTTCCTTGCGAACGGTTGCATGGTCGCCGGTGGCGATTCCGTTTAAAGAACTGATGTATTTCCCAGTGATGGAGACTGGGCCTTTGCTGTTGGCACCGTTCGCCCGGGCGATTTCGGCTCGCCGGGCCCTTTGTTCGTCGGTCATAATGCCTCCTTCCGTATGCTGGTTTAAAAATAGAAAAGCGCCTTGTCCGGTGATTGTGGACAGGCGCTTACTCGGCTTTATTTTCCGGTAGACGGAGTGTTGGTTATGATCCGGCGAGGGGGGAAGGAGATGGTAACTAACGTTTAATCAAAGATATGCGGGGAACATATTTTATTTTTCACCTTGTGAAGCCCGAGTTTGTCGGGACTTAGATTTCTAGTATTCGACGAAGATACAGCGGATTTTCTTGGGATGCTGGCCGTTTTGGGGTTGAACTTATCGGTGGCGATCATTCCGAGGGGGCGGTTGTCTTCGCGGGCGGGGACGCGGCCGGTGACGGTGCCTTTGGCTTTGGCGAGGGCGTCCTTTTTCGACGTTGGAGAGGAGGCTGGCGCCGGTTCCGGCCATGAGGCTGCCTTTGACTTCGCTGGTCAAAAGGGCTTCGTAGACGTAGGAGTAGAGGATTTCGACGGCGGCGAGTTTTTTTAGGCCGGTGACGTTGAAGTCTGATTGGGTGGTGTAGCGGCGGGTGAGGGAGCGGTAGAAGCTGAGTTTGTCGGCGTCGACGAAGCTGAGGTTGCCGAGGTCGGGGGAGCGGAAGTTTTCGACACGGAGGGCGTTGGCTTTGGTGACGTCGCGGGCGGCGGTGTGGACGGCGTTGAGGAGGTTGAGGGGTCACGGCGGTGGCGGGACGCATGGAGCCGACGGGGACGACGGGGCGGTCGTGCTTGACGGTGGGCTGGAGGCAGTAGGCGTTTTCTTCCATGGTGTTGGTCCCGTGGGTGATGACGACGCCGGCGGTGTTGGGTTCGGTTTCAAAGAAGTGATTGATGCGCTTCGAGAGGGTGAGCCAGAGGGCAATGTTGGCGCTGCCGACGTTCGAGATTTGTTCGACTTTGACGTCGGCGATGAGGGGGATTTCGGGGACGGCCGCGACGGGGTCGTCGCCGCTGAGGAATCCGCCTTGGCCGGCGATGGTGCTGCCGGCGGAGAGGACCCAGACGTTGGGTTTTTAGGGGGTGGTTTGGGGGAGTGCGGAAGTGAGGAGGAGGAGCGGGAGGGTGGCGGGGATGCGGATACGTGATTCTACGCTTGATTGTTTTTGAGGAGCGTTCTGGGGTGGTCGGCGTCTGGAATAGATTGAGACTAAAGGAGTACGGCACCTCTTGATATCTTTAGTGAAGAGTTCGCCCGGGGGGCCGCAGCTGCGTTTTTCCGAGGTCGACAAGGGCCTTTGGCTGAAGGCCATCCGGTGGTATTGGTTTGCCTCAGTTGAAATCCGAGGAATCGGTTAACGAGAACGGAGGAGTCGGTTCGGCTTGGAAGTGGACGCGGTTTCCGTCATGACGCTTCGCGAAGATGCCTGCGTCGACGAACAGGGCAAGTTTTCGCTGTAGGCTGGAGGGTGGAACGTTGCGGTGGCGGGCTAGTTCACTGAGGCACCACGCTCGGTTAGGCTGAAGGAGGACGGCGGACAGAAGCCGCTGTTTGGTTTTGCCTAGCAGGAAGTCAGTGGCGGGGGTTTTACGCTCCATCCCTACGTGAATACGCAAAGTCCGTAAGGTGCGCAAGTTATGGCTATCGGTGGATTTGGCGATGAAGCGAATGATAGCGGGGGCAGTGTTAACGGGCAAGGTGGTCGGTCAAAAGGTTTGCTCGAATTCGATGAGTGCCCAGGCGGCGGCAATCGATGAGGCTTCGGCACTCGCGAAGAATTGACGCGCCCTGCTCGCCAAAACTTTACCACCTACCGGCCCCGACGGCGCTGCCTCTCCGACGAGCATCGGCTTGTGGCGCTCGGTCTGGCCACGCAGGCAAAACGTTGGTGCCTAAAGCTATTCAACGATATACGCGCATGCGGCACGGATGATGACGGTGCCGCCTGTCGGCATGCGACGCGGCATGATGAGTTTGTGACCTGGTCAGGTCTATTCGGGCAGAGGTGGTCAATTTCTGGGGGGCGCCGAGGGATGAGGTAAGAGTGAGGATGGTGTGGAACGCCGTCGGCCGGGGGGGGGGCGGAGGAGGAGAGTGGCGAATGTCGCTTGGAAGGCGATGAGGGTGAGGTAGATTTTGAAGCCGGCGGTGGCCACGTGGTCGGCGGGTGAGAACGATTGCGGGGGAGTCACTCTCCGACTTGACCGGCAAGAAAGCCGAGTCCAAGGGCGGTGAGGAGGATGGCGATTCCGACGAAGCCGAACAGCGTTCGGACTTGAGGCCGGAGTCGTGTTCGGCTTGGACCGGAATTCGCAGTGCCGCCTTGGACGGAGCGGTTTGCAGGTTGGTTCTGGGGGTGGGATGGCTTGGCGCTTTTTGAAGATTTAGGCGGTGTCTTTGTATTGCTGGCGGAGACGGGCGAGTTCGGCTTCGAGGTTCTTGATGATGGGTTTGTTTTTGGGGTCGTTGTAGATGTTGTGGAGTTCGTCGGGATCGGCATGGAGATCGAAGAGTTCTTTGTAGCCGTGGTCGGTGTAGTAGTCGATGAGTTTGTAGCGGTGGGTTCGTACGCCGCGATGGGGGGTGACGCGGTGGGGGGTTAGGTAGGCAAAGGTAGGATCGGCGGCGACGTCGGCGGTGATGCGTTCGGCCCAGGAATTTTCGTAGTAGTGATAGTAGACGGACTTGCGCCAAGTGGCGGGGAGCTGTCCGGAGACTACAGGGAGGAGGCTTTGTCCTTGCATCTCGGTGGGGATGGGGAGGCCGGCGGCGGCGAGGATGGTGGGGGCATGGTCGATGTTCATGACCATGGCAGGTGAGACTTGGGCGGGCTTGACGGCGCGGGGGTAACGGATCAAGAGAGGTACGCGGAAAGAAGGTTCGTACATGAAACGCTTGTCGTACCAGCCGTGTTCGCCCAGATAGAAGCCGTTGTCGGCGGTATATATGATGAGGGTGTTCGCGGCTTGGCCGGATTTGTCGAGGTGGTTCAGGACGCGGCCGAGTCCTTCGTCGATGCCGATGACGTTGCGGTACATGTCCTTAACGAAGCGTTGGTAGATCCAGTTTTTGCGCTGGGCGGGGGAGAGGTTTTTGGGGAGGTCGGGGTAGTCGGGGGCGAGGCTGAGGTGGAGGCGCATGTCTTCGGCTTCGCGGGCGATTTTGCGGGTGGCGAAATCGTCGTTGAAGTTGGGGGGGAGGGGGAGGTCGACGTCTGAAAAGAGATTTGCGTGGCGGGGGCAGGGGGTGAAGGGGCGGTGGGGGCCTTTGGGTTGGTAGATGAGGCAGAAGGGCCGGGGGTCGGTTTGGGCGAGGAACTCGAGGGCCATGTCGGTGGTGATGTCGGTGACGTGGCCGGAGTAGTTTTTGCGTTTTCCGTTTTCGATGAATTCGGGGTTGAGGTAGACGCCTTGGCCTGGGAGGACGCGCCAGGTATCGAATCCGCGGGGGGTGTGGCTGAGGTGCCATTTGCCGACGATGCCGGTGCGGTAGCCGGCCTTTTGGAGGAGTTCGGGGTAGGTGGGGAGGGCGGGCTCCATTGTTTCGATGGCGTCTTTGCGTTCGGAGTTTCCGAAGACCTTGTTGACGTGGGAGAGGGTTCCGGTGAGACAGGAGGCGCGTGAGGGGGCGCACAGAGAGTTGGTAACGAAGGCGTTCGTGAAGCGGACACCTTCGTTGGCTAGGCGGTCCATGTTGGGGGTCTGCAGGATTTTGTTCCCGTAGCAGCTCATGAGGGAGACGGCTTGGTCGTCGGTCATGACGAAAAGGATGTTGGGGCGGGGGGCGGGGGCGAGGGCGGCGAGGAATTGGCGGCGTGTGGGCATGGGGATAATGGTGTCATAGGCGAGAGGGTTACAGTAGAGGTCGAGCATGATCCGTAAACTTGGGGCTCCGGTCCTCCTTTTTTTATTGTGTGTGGGCTTCTATTGGAAGCTGACATTGACGAATCAGTATTCGTTTTTGGACAGCCCTGATTTGGCGTATCTAGATTTGCCCCGGTTGCAGTTTCAGGCGAGCGAGTGGCGGCATTTGCGGTTTCCGCTGTGGGACCCGAACCACTGGATTGGCCAGCCGTTTTTAGGACAGGTGACGGGGGCGGCGTATCCGGCGAACTGGTTGCTGGGAGTGTTTCCATTTCGGGAAGGGAAGCTGAATGTGAACGTGGTGCATTGGTACTTTGTGTTGATCCACTTTCAAGCAGCGTTATTTTGCTTCTTTTTGTGTCGGGATTGGGGGCGGAGCCGGGCGGCTTCGGTGTTGGGCGGGGTGGTGTTTTCGTTTGGCGGGTTTTTGGGGTGCACGGACTGGCCGCAGATTCTGAATGGGATTTTATGGTTGCCGCTCGTGATCTTGTTTTTGTTCCGTGCGTTGCGGCGGGAGCGGGCTTGGTTCAGTGCGTCGATGTCGGGGGCGTTGCTGGGTATGGCTTGGCTGAGCGGACATCATGAGGTGCCGATCTATTCGACGGTGGTAGTGGCAGGGGTTTGGGTGGTGGCGGTGTGGCGGGGGGCGGATTGGCGGTTGGCGGTGGTGGCGGGGGGCGCGTTGTGTCTGATTGCGGCGGGACAGGTTTTGCCGGCGCAGGAGTACGCTCCGCTGGCGAAGCGGTGGGCTGGAATGCCGGATCCGATTGCGTGGAATGTGCCGATTCCTTATCAGGTGCATCAGGAGTTTTCGTGGACGCCGACGGCGGTGTTGGGGATTGCGACGCCTCGGCCGGAGGTGCATGTGACGCCGTTTATCGGGATTGTGGCGTTTGGGCTGGCGTTGCTGGGGGTTTACCACGGGTGGCGGCGGCGGCCGCAGGTGCGGGTGGTCGTGATGGTTTCGTTGGTGGGGGTATTTTTGGCTTTGGCGACGAGTAACTTTCTGCATGGGGTTTTGTACTCGGTTCTGCCGGTGTTTGGGAAGGCGCGGGTTCCGGCGCGGGCATTGGCGTTGTTTAGTTTTGGGGTGGCGCCCCTTGTGGCGTATGGGTTTGACGCGTTGGGGCGGCGGTCCAGCGAGTGGTTGGGGCGGACGATTTGGGGGCTGGCGGGGATTGGGGGAGTGATTTATGGGGCTTTGACTTTGGGGGTGGGGCAGGTTTCGAATGCGGCGATGCTGACGGCGCTGATGGCGATGTTGGGGGCGGGATTGCTAGCGGGTTGGCGGGCGGGGACGGTGACGCGGGGCTGGTTGGGGGTGGCGGTGGTGATGCTTGTGACGATGGAGATAGGGAATGTGAGCGGGGCGGCGATGGCGAGCCGGCTGGCAGAGAAGCGGCCTGGTTATTTGGAGCGGCTGTTTCATCACGGGGATATCGTGAATTTCTTGCGGGGGCAGGCGCAGCCTTTGCGGGTGGAGGTGGCGGATGCGGATGTGCCGTACAACTTTGGGGATTGGCATGGGATTCCGACGACGGCGGGGTATGTGGCGAGTGGGACGACGAACTTGGTAGAGCTGGAGCGGCATCGGCCGCGGATGCATGATTTGTTTGGAGCTAACTTCTATGTGAGCCGGACGCCGTCGCGGCCGGAGTTGGTTTTGGTTATGGCAGGGGAGAGCGGGGTTAATGTATATCGGAACCCGATGGCGCTGCCGCGGGTTTGGGCGGTGCATACGGTGACGCAGGTGGCTTCGTACGGTCAGTTGCGGGCGCGGTTGGAGGCGGCGGAGTTTGTGGCGCGGCGGGAGGCGTTGATGTTGGGGGTGCCGCCGGTGCTCGAGGCTTGTGCGGGTGAGGAAGAGGGACGGTTAGTGCCGCTATCGAGTCCGAACCGGGTAAGGATGGAGGTGAAGATGGGGTGTCGGGGTTTGGTGGTGCTGTCGGACACCTATTTTCCGGGGTGGACGGCGACGGTGGATGGGAAACCGGTCGGGATTTTGGAGGTTTACGGGGCTTTGCGGGGGGTGGTGGTGGAGAAGGGCGAACACCGGATTGAGATGGTGTATCGGCCTTGGTCGGCGTTGGTTGGTGGTGGGTTGAGTTTGTTGGGTATTGGGCTGTTGTTATGGGTTTGGTGGTGGTCGGCTAGGGTCGGGGGATATGGACGGGAAGTTGGGCGATGTCGGAGATGATGGCGGTGCGTTGGTCCAAGGCTAGGACTTAATATCGGTTGGTGTTGACGACGTCGGCGGGTCGGAAGTAGAGTTTCGTTTTCCTTTGTTTTGCTTTGGGAGGTGAAGGCAAGAGGGCCGAGAGTAAGGAGGAGGACAATAATGAGGCTCATACTGTTCGCGGAGAGAGATTGAAAAGGGGAAGGTTTTGGGGAAGTAAGGTGTTTCGTCTATGGATGTTGTTTTATTGGGTGGCGATGATGGGACTATGCGGAATTGTGTATTCGCGTTTTGGATGGCGGGGTTCTGTCTTGGAGCGGAGGAGCGCCCGGTGCAGGTGTTGGTGTTGAAGAGCGGGCAGCGGATTGTGTACGACGAGTTGAGGCGGGAGGAGGGGACGTATTTTGTGCGGACGGGTGGGCAGTTGGTGATGATCGACGCGGGGGAGGTGGCTCCGGCTCCGGTGGTGGTTCCGGCTAAGGGAGTGGTGGTGGGGAAGGGTGTTCCGGAGCGAGTGGCTCGCTTGATTGGGCCGAATGCGGGGAGGCATAATTTGCGGCCGGAGTTGATTCAGGCGGTGATGGAAGTGGAGTCGGGCTACCAGGTGGGGGCGAAGAGTCGGGTGGGGGCGATTGGGTTGATGCAGTTGATGCCGCAGACGGCGAAGCATTTGAAGGTGAACGCTCACGAACCGGGTGAGAACGTGGAGGGGGGTGCGCGTCTGTTGGATTATTTGATGAAGAAGTACGAGACCCGGGAGAACGGGTTGGTTCTCGCGCTGGCGGCGTACAATGCGGGGGATGGGGCGGTAGACCGGTTTGGGGGCGTACCGCCTTATAAGGAAACGCGTGACTACGTGGTGAAGGTAATGAAGCGGTTCCGGGAGTTGGTGAAGGACTAGGGCTTGGGGACGGAGACGGTGATGTTCCGGTAGCGAATGACGCCGTAGTGATCTCCCTGTAGGAAGAAGGGGCCGGGTTCGGCTTCGTTGCTGTCGAGGGCACCACCGGTGGGGCCGGGGATTTCGACGTTATCGTGATACATTTTGCCGTCGCGGAGGACGGTGACTCGGCGACCGACGAAGGTGATGTCAAAAGAGGTCCACTTGCCGAGATTGAGGGGGGCGGTGGCGGGCGGGGGATAGTGGCTGTAGACGGCACCCATTTCATGGTCGGGGAGTTTGCCGCCCTCGGTGCCGACTTGGATTTCGTAGCGGCCGCGGAGGTAAATGCCGCTGTTGCCGTGGTCCGGGCAGTTGACTTCGATGTGGAGTTTGAAGTCCTGGAACTTTTCGAGGGTTTTGATGTTGGCGGCGGCGGGGCCGCGTTTGCCGTCGATCATGGGGTTGTCGTTGATGAGTTCGCCGTCGCGGGCGACCCATTTGTTGTTGGTGACGTTGGCGATGGGTTCCCAGCCGGTAAGGTTTTTGCCGTTGAAGATGGGGCGGGGTTTGGTCCAGGACTTGGGCATGGGGCGGTCGAGCTTGGGGGCGCGGACGGCGGCGAGGGTGGGGCCGTTTTCGGTGCCGCGTTTTTCGAGGCCGGAGAGGGAGTTGGAGGTAGGGGAGGTGAGTTGCCAGGTGAGGGTGGGGGCGAGGGTGAGGGTGAGTTTGGCACCTTCGAGTTTGGCGCTGAGGATGGGCGTCCAGCCGCCGCCGCGGGGTTGGACGCGGCCTTGGAGTTGGCCGTCTTTTTCGACGAGTTCCATCCATTGGGGGTAGGGTTTGCCGGTGGCGGGGGTGGCGTTGAAGTCCCAGCGGCCGAGGAAGGGTTTGACGTCCTGGGCGGAGGCTGTGAGGGCGAGGGCGAGGGCGACGGTAAGGAGAAGTTTCATTCCTTTCACTGTATCGCGGTGGGTGGTGGATGTTCGCGGGGGTCGGTATTGGAAGTCCATTTCCTTGAATCTAGAGTGGCGTAGGATTCGGGTGAGGCGAATTGATCGGTGTGGAGTCCGCCGGAGTTTGGAGGTTTGAATCCACGAAGCCTAGCTGTTGTTGGCAGAGCGGGGCGTGCTGCTTTTTACGGGGGCGGGGACGATTGGAGGGAGGAATGATGGTTCGTGATGTGCTGAAGACCTGGCGAGGCGATGGATGGGCGGCAAGAAATCAGGTGGGTAGTCATCGGCGGTTTGTTGAGCCGACTGAGAGTGGAAAGGTGACGGTCGGTGGTCACGAGTCGGATGAGGTGCCGCCGGGGACGTTGAGGTCTACGAAGGAGCAGGCGGGTATTCCATTAGTCCGTTGGTGATCCTGTTTGAGAAGTCGTCTACTGGGCACGGCGCATACGCGCCTGACCTTCCTGGTTTCGTGGCTACTGGCCGTGCACTGGAGGAGACGCGGGGTGCGGATGGCGAAGGCGAGGGCGATGCTGCCGTCCGGCGACGCTGGAGGATGATGATGCAATCCTCGAGCCTTTGTATTTCGCGCTTGTGGCGGCGGGTTCGTAGTGCGGAGGGAGTCTAGTGGTCTTATGGGGTGAGGAGACCGGGGCGGTTAACTGCGCGGTGGTTTGAGTTATTATGCTTCGATGAGGCAGCTATCGGTTTTGTTTGTGGTTTGGAGCGGGGTGGTGGGGGGACAGGGCGATTGGCCGTTCTTCGGGAACGATGCGGGGGCGTCGCGGTATTCGCCTCTTCGGCAGATCGGGCGGGAGAATGTGGGGAAACTGCAGGCGGCGTGGACGTTGCGGATGGGGAAGCCGGGTAGCGAGGCGATCCCGGTGGTGGTGGGTGGGGTGATGTATGTGAACGCGCCGGATGGGGTTTATGCGGTTGTGCCGGAGACGGGGGAGCTGTTGTGGAAGTACGCAGCGTCGCCGGCGGCGATTCGGGGGTTGGCGTATTGGCCGGGGGGGAAGAGCCTACATTCGCGGGTGTTTACGGGGAATGGGCATGAGTTGTTAGCCTTGGATGTGACGACGGGGAAGCCGGCACCGGGGTTCGGCCGGGAGGGGCGGGTGGATTTGAAGGAAGGGGTTTTGGACGGGCTGAAGGATGGTCGGTTTGCGCTGCAGTCGCCGCCCGCGGTGTTTGGAGACGTGGTGATTACGGGGAGTAGCAATGGGGAGGGGGCTCCCACGATTGGCGCGTATGGGGACATACGGGGTTGGGATGCGGTGACGGGGAAATTGTTATGGACGTTTCATACGGTGCCGCGGCCGGGTGAGGCGGGGGCGGAGACTTGGCCGGCGGGGGCTTGGAAGAACCGATCGGGGACGAATGTTTGGGGGTTCTTTACGGTAGACGTGGTGCGGGGGATTGTGTACGCGCCGCTCGGTTCGCCCACGAATGATTTTTATGGAGCGGACCGGTTGGGGGATAACCTTTACGGGAATAGCCTGGTGGCGCTGGACGCGTGGACGGGGAAACGGCTTTGGCACCAGCAGCTTGTGCATCACGACATTTGGGATTACGATTTGGCAGCCCCGCCCGCTTTGTTTGAGATTCGGCGCGACGGGAAGATGATTCCAGCGGTGGCGCAGACGACGAAGATGGGTTTGTTGTTTGTGTTTAATCGGGTGACGGGGGAGCCGATTTACGGGATGGAGGAGCGGACGGTGGCGCAGACGACCGTGCCGGGGGAGAAGACGGCGAAGACGCAGCCTTTTCCGGTGAAGCCGGAGCCGATTGGGAGGAATACGTTTCGGGAGGAGGAGATTTACGACCGGTCTCCGGAACATGGGAAGTATTGCCGGGAGTTGTTTGCGAAACACAAGATGAAGATAGGAGGGCCATATACGCCTCTATCGACGGAGGGAGATGCGTTGTTTTTCCCGTCGACGCTGGGCGGGGGAAATTGGGGCGGAGTTTCGATTGATCCGGTGGAGCAGCTATTGTTTGTGAATGTGATGCATGTGGGGCAGTGGGGACATATGGAGAAGAGGGGGAGTGAGTATGTGAGGACGTCGGCGTTTGGGACGTATGGGCGGTTTTGGGATCCGGCGACGCGGTTGCCTTGTAATAATCCTCCATTTGGGGAGATGGTGGCGGTGGATTTGAAGACTGGGGATGTGAAGTGGCGGTCTCCGTTGGGGAGGATTGAGGAGTTGGAGGTGAAGGGGGTGATGGGGACGGGGTCGATCAATATGGGGGGTAGTATTGCTACGGCGGGCGGAGTGGTGTTTATTGGTGCGGCGAACGATTCGCGGTTTCGGGCTTATGATTCGCTGACGGGGAAGTTGGTTTGGGAGACGAAGGTGGAGGCGAGTGCGCATACTTCGCCGATTACCTATATGGGTAGGGATGGGCGGCAGTATGTGGTGGTGATGGCGGCGGGGGGCGGTGGTTTTTTGGGGGGTGGCTCGTCGAATACGTTGGTGGGTTTTGCGTTGCCGGATGTGAAGCGGAAGGGATTGCCGGCGGCGGTGTCGGAGGCGGTGGCGCGGGGGGTTGCGGCGCGGAAGGGCGAGGCGAAGGTAGGAGGATTTGCGCCGGTGGTGTTGCCAGCGGGCGGGGCGAGGGCGCTGGTGCAGCGGACATGCGGGGTGGGGTGCCATTCGATCGAGGTTGTGACGACGCAGCGGCGGAGCGAGAGGGAGTGGCGGGAGTTGGTGCAGAATATGGTGGCGCGGGGGGCGGGGGTGAAGGAGGAGGAGATGGGGGTGGTGGTGAGGTTTTTGGCGGAGACTTTGGGGAAGTAGGGTGGTTACAAGTGGGTATGGACGGGCGGGAGCTGCGAGAGCAGTGGACGGTTGCTGGGGGCGCGGGTGGTGCGGAGTTAGAGGCGATTCTGTCGCGGGGATGGTGAAGAGGCAGACGCAGCACATTCCAATTGAAAGATGAGCCTAGAGGGGAGGCCGGGATAACCGGGACCAAGTAAGGGCTCCTTTCCACGATTCGGTGGTTGCGGTTTGATTTCGGCAACAAGGGACTCGTCGCCGAGGCGGTGGAAATGTGGGAATCGCGGAGCGATTTCCAAGGGCGGTGGGAAGCGAGGGAAACCGTTTTTTGGTTTTCCTCGATTTCCACGGCCCGTCATTTCCACGGCC
>Ga0209086_10000865_pt1 | contig 24889 bp, 23 predicted proteins | sample M_130207_XF_Meta_FD_187312 | JGI IMG/M metagenome (GOLD analysis project Ga0209086, IMG submission 187312) | Freshwater microbial communities from Lake Montjoie, Canada to study carbon cycling - M_130207_XF_MetaG (SPAdes) (version 2) | ecosystem: Environmental > Aquatic > Freshwater > Lake... | reverse complement strand
ATAACCGGCCGATTTCATGATCTGCGCGAGCGTGACCTCCGATTTCGGCAGCGTCAATGCATCCGCCACAGGTCCGCCATCAGGCGCCGGATTCTGCGTCATGCCGCAGCGGAAAGGATAGCGCCCTGTCATAAGTGAAGCACGCGTCGGCGCACAAAATGACGCCGGACAATTGAAGTGCGTCAGTTTTACCCCCTGCGCTGCCATTTGATCCAGATGCGGTGATTGGATCTTCGCGCTGCCGTAGCAAGCGAGGTCGCCATAACCGAGGTCATCTGCGAGGATGATGATCACATTCGGCTGCGCCGAAAATGACGAAACCAGAATACCGAATGATGAAAGGATCAGGAGAAGAGTCTTCATGTTGGTGTGTTTGGTGGAAACGATAAGGAGACTCAAGTTATACAAGTCAATGTGGTATCGTTTTTGCCATTTATTGGGGAATAGATCCGATTCTGTCTTCTCCCATCAGCATGACTCGTCTTCTTGCTCTCTTTATAATCTCATTTTCGTTGTCAGCATGCCTCGCGGGCACCGCACAGCCGATTGAGGCTGGGAAGGTGAAGTGGGGGCGTGATTTGGAGGTGGCTTTGGCTTTGAGTGCGAAAACGGGGAAGCCGGTGTTTGCTTTGTTTCAGGAGATCCCGGGGTGCGCGGGCTGTCAGCGGTTTGGGCGGGACGTGCTCTCGAATCCTTTGCTGGTGGAGGCGATTGAGTCTGAGTTCACGCCGCTGCTGATTCATAACAATAGGGGCGGTAAGGATGCGGAAGTGCTTGAGCGCTTCGGTGAGCCTGCTTGGAACTATCAAGTCGTGCGATTTTTGAGTTCGAAAGGTAAGGACATCATTCCACGGAAGGATCAGGTCTGGGACACGAGCGGCATTGCCCAGCGGATGATCGCGACTTTGATGAAGGCGAAACGGCCTGTGCCTGCCTATTTGTCGGTGCTGGCGAGCGAGCATTCCGCTGGATTAAAACAGGCGGTGTTTGCGATGTATTGTTTTTGGACAGGCGAGATGGAGTTGGGGAAAATCGAAGGCGTGATCACCACGGAGGCCGGTTTCATGAGCGGACGTGAAGTGACAGCGGTGCGCTATGATCCAGCGGTCATTTCGTTGCCTCAATTGATCGCGGCAGCAGAAAAGGTACAGTGCGCCAATGCGGTCTGGGTGCCTTCGGCAGATCTGGAGATGGCCAAGGCATCTCGCTTGTCGATTGGCACGATTTCAGGATATCAGGCAGCTCCGGCGAGTGATCAGAAGAAGCAACTCGGCGGCACAGCGGCTGAGAAGCTCACACTCTCGGCGGCGCAGGCAACTAAGGTGAATGCGTGGATTCGTAGCGATGCACAAAAGACGTTAAGTTTCTTGGCACCGTCTCAGCGAGCCGCCTTGCGGACTGACTGACGGTGCCCGACATTGATCTCAACCTGGGTGCCATGCAGTGGTCGCATTTGTTTGGACTACGATCACTCTTCGCCTTCGTAGTAATCGGCATCTTCAACAGCGACCACTCGGCGCTCGGGGCTCAGCCAGCGTTTGCCGGTGCGGGTGTAAGTGCCGACATCGGCGGGGTGATGATCGGTGATGACGTAAAAGACGAGGGTTTCGGTTCCGTCGTTGTGGATTTGATGGGCATCACCTGGATGGCAGATGAGATGATCTCCTGCCACGAGGCGCAGTTCACTCCCATGATCTCCGCGCAAGACAGCTGTGCCGGAAAGGATGATGTAAAACTCCGTCTGTGCTGCATGCGAGTGCATGGGGAAGTTTGCTTTCCCTGGCGGCAGTTGGGTTTGTTCAATGTCAAAGGGATGACCACCTCCCCAGGGCCCTTTGTCTTTGATCCCACCAAGCGCCAGCGAGATGTGCTGGCGATGAAGTTCATAACGTCCCTTTGGCGAAAGACGATGCTCAATCGGGACTTCGGCGATGTTGATCTTGTTCATATCGACAAAGTGAATGCTCAATGCCACCACGCAAGAGCGCGATACCTCTGAGCATCACTCAGCAAGATGGATGAGTTGCAAGGCATCGAGAATGACAAAGCCTTCGGTGCCTGTGTTGCTGATGATGATCTTGGTTTCGCCGTCGGTAGAGAGTTGGATCACACCAGCGCTACGAAAAGCATTACCAGCGGAGAGCGGTTGGGTTTGATCAAACGTAAGAGTGGTCTTCTCACTGCCACTTTCGATGGTGATGGGCACGTTCTTGGCGCGTGTTTCATGGGCTGAGTAAGCCATGCGGAGATCGTATTTGCCGGACTTGGGCGCTTGAAAGCGAAAGGTGGCGGTTGAGTGGCCATCGCCGCGCTTGTCGTCGTGAACATAGCCGATGTTGATGTAGGGTTTGAAGCTTGAAGAAAGTTTCCATTCACCTTCGAGCTTGGCATCCGTGTCATCGAGGATGATGCCCTGGAGCGTTTTAGGATCGATGCCATAGGCACCTTTGGTCTCGGTCTTTACTGGAGGCAGTTCGGGGAGGTCAAGCACTTGCTTCTGTGCTAGCAATCGCTCACGCAGGGCAGGATATGGCAGCTTTTGAACGGCTATGTTTTGTTTGGCACTCAAAGCCGCAGCGATGCCTGCACTTTGGCCAAGGATCATCCAGGTAGGCTCTACGCGGATGGATGCAATGCCGACATGGGTGCAAGAAAGAGCGATGGGCACGAGCAGATTTGTGCATTCAGCAGATTTGGGTGTGATGGCACGATACGGGATGTGATACGGGTAGCCATGTTTGCGTCCGGCCATGCGCACCGGCATGATCGTGCCTTCATTGATGACAAACTTTGCGGTGCCAACGCGCTGACAGTCGTGCGAATCGATGGGGAAGGACGACACAACGATGGCATCGTCTTTCTGCGGCTGCACCATGATGTCCTTTTGCGAAACGACGTATTCGCCGATCATGCGGCGGCCTTCACGCACATAGAGCTGTGGTGACCAATGATCGTAGTCGGGGAACTCATCTCGGCAGAGGCCGATCTGTGTGAATTCAGCACGAATCGCGGCTGGGACCGCTGGGTCAGTGCAGAGGAAGTGATGCAGCTCCAGCGTGTATTGCTTGTGCTCTTCCCAGATCTTGGCTCGACCAGCCTCATCTGCCTCGCTCCAGCCATTACAGGCACCGACGAGCCCCATCGAGAATTGTTTTCCGATGCCGTTGTTCGCATCGAGCTTATTGCCTGGTAGCGGATAGAGATCCCATGGCGATGTCGGCCGCTTTTCCTGAGCGAAGTAACGCCGCACGACTTCGAACCGTGCTGAATCATAGTTCGCGGGCTGCGGAAACGGCACGCGGTTAGCTGGATCTTTGGTCACGCAAAGACGGAAGCTGTAAACCATGACGTTCTTGTCGCCCTGCTCTTGAGGGCCGGCGTCGGTTGTTGTGATCAGTGGCAGCATTTTCCCATCAGCTCCTAGACCCGAAATTCCCAACTTTCTCTTGGGATACTGCTTCCCAGCGAGCGACTCACCGAACTCCTTCCGCCCCTCACGACCAATCGTCCAGCTCACACCCGCAGCTGCCATCAGGTCGCCCTCGTAAGTACCGTCGATGAACATCTTCGCCTCAAACTCATCGCTGCTTGTGATGAGCTTCGAGATGCGTGTGCTTACTTTAGTCACCGATTTGAGCACCTGCTTCGTCACCACCTTCACACCCGCTTCATCAAGCATCTCCCGGGTGATCTTTGCCGCGACATGTGGTTCGTAGGTCCAGTGCGTGTGATCTTTTTCGCTGACCTTGTAGGGCAGCGTCACGCCACGCTTCACATAGTCCGCCTCGATGCGGCTATGCCATTCATCAAAGAGGCCCATCACCGTGCTACGCACCGTTTGATTGGAATCGGAGAAGCAAAGCCCGCCTGTGTTCACGCCACCGACGTGCGCCGTCGGCTCCAGCAAGATGACCGAGGCTCCTTCACGAGCTGCCGCGATAGCAGCGCAAAAACCACCTGGCGTGGCTCCGTAGACGATGACGTCCGCTTCCGTTGCCCCATGGGCGATTGAACTGAGGGTGAGTAGGAGTGCAGCGATTCGTATCATGGTCAGTAAGTTGTTACAGTCATTACCGACGATATGTTGGACATGATTGTAAGCCGCTATTTTTTACCAATGACCCGACAGGCGTTTCTGTGGCACGGGTGGCACATCGCTTTCGTTGAGTATGTAATGCGAAGTGTCGTTGAAGAGTGTCAGTCGAAAGCAGGTGGGACCACGCACGTCCACGATGTTCAGAGCACAAGGTAACTGATCGAGGTTGTCCCGATAACGACGTGGATCAAAACCGAGCATTGAACTGATCACCAATCGGATCGTCGCTTTATGGGAAACGATGGCCACATGCTCACCACGATGGGCTGCGTAGATGTCCATGAGTGACGGCAAGGCACGTGCGGTCACGGCGAGGCCGGATTCGCCTCCGGCGGGAGCAAAGGTGTAGGGATCTTCATCCCAGGCAGCGACCTCATCTGGATAAGACGCGAGCACCTCAGCCCTCGTCATGCCTTCCCATCGCCCATGCGAGATTTCGCGCAATCCATCACGTGGTTGAATCTGAAGCTGATGCGGAGCAGCTAAAATGGAGGCCGTTTCCATGGTTCGGTCCATGGGTGAAGCGTAAATTGCGCTCAGTTTGACCGACTTGAGCCGTGCAGCCAAAGCCTTGGCCTGCCTGCGACCTTCATCGGAAAGCGCGACGTTCGTGGCACCGGCAAAGCGGTCTTCAGCGGTGAGAACGGTGGCTCCGTGACGGATGAGATAGAGACGTGTGACGGTGGACATGACGAGAAGGTGATTAGGCGTTCAATAGATGATGCGGAAGCGCGGTGAGCACTCCGGCGAGGAAACAGAGAATGGAAACTCGCAGAATGCGGATTTTCTTTTCGAGAATGCGGGCCGTGTAGTAATTGAGGATACTGTATTCCTCGTCCAGCAGCCCGCCTGAAGCTGTCGCTCCGAAGCGATTTCGGTATTCGCAAGGGCTTGAGCAGCCTGCGATGTCACCCCAGAAAACACTGCCGCTGCCGCTACGGGCAGGAAGTCGTGGCAGCACAACGAGCGTAGCTAGTACGAGCGCCACGCCGAGGCTGGTCGCTGATGCCGTATAGAGAATGCGAGCGCCCAGGCCATCCGGAAATTTCATCAGCAAAAACGACGCTGCCGCCACGCTACCTGCGATGAAGATGCTGGCCTTTGTGTCCGTGACTTGAATGTGGTAATTCAGTACATCATTCACACCTTTAGCCATGCTGGTAAGCGAGCCGTCCGAGTCCGGTGGCAGTGTGCGCGGTACCGGTGCCACTCCAGTGGATACGGGTGGTCGCCTAAAGACACTCGGAATGAGAAAACGAATCATGGCGCGCATGATGTCGCTTCACGCGTCAGGAATCAACATCATGCCACAAACCTCAGCGATGAGATTCGCCCCTTGATCAGGCACGCTCCCAGCGAAACTTACGTTCAGCTTCGGTGATCTTCTGATCATTGATGCTGGCAAAGCGCCGCGCCATGTAACCGTGCTCATCGAACTCCCAGTTCTCGTTACCATGACTGCGCCACCATTGGCCCGCTTCGTCATGCCATTCGTACTCGAAGCGCACCGCAATGCGATTGCCGGTGAAGGCCCAGAGTGTCTTCTTCAACCGGTAGTCGGTCTCCTTCGCCCACTTGCGCGTGAGGAATGCTTTCACCTCCTCGCGGCCATTGAGAAACTCATCGCGATTACGCCACTCAGTATTCTCGGTGTAGGCCATCGCTACGCGCTCGGGATCGCGGCTGTTCCATGCGTCTTCGGTAGCTTGGACCTTCTTGGCGGCGGTTTCTTCAGTGAATGGAGGCAGAGGCGGGCGTGGGTTCATGGTGCTTGCAGTTTGAGTTGGGTTTCGAGTTCAGCAATGCGTGCTTTGAGTGGAGCGACTGCTTCGTTCACTTCAGCAGCGGTAAAACGTGGGGTGATGTATTTTGGACAGTTCCAGTCAAAGGAGACAATGCGAATGCGAAAGAGGCGCTCGGTGATTTTAGCTAACTCAGGCGTGGTGATTTGTTGAACGAGATCAGGGTGATCACGAGCATCCAGCACCTCGACATGACCCAAGAGCTTAAGCCGCTCACGGTGCGGATAGTCCATCATGAATAGGCAGACACGATCATTGCTGGCCACGTTGCCCGTGGTGAGCATTTGTCGATTGCCTTTGTAATCGGCAAACACGATTTCGTTAGGACCCGTCACTTTGCAAAAACCAACCGGCCCACCGCGATGCTGCATGTAGGGCCAGCCAGTCTCGCTCACACTGCTCATGTAGAAACTATCGCGTGCTTCGATGAAGGCAGTTTCATCTGGCCCGAGCGGATCATCACCCAAAGCCGGAGGCAGCACTTGCGACCGTCCGTAGTAGCGCTGCTGTGCGTCGAGCACGTGTGGCGTGAAGGCGAGGTCGAGGAACTTGTGTGCCATAAAGTTGAGAGGCTTGGCCTCTGGCGGCATCGTGCCACCAGAGGCCGGTGATGTTGACTTAGAATTCCAATGAATCATGCGACGCCGCCGAAGCTGACGTAGTCATCGAGATCGAGGTAGTCGAAGGTGCCGCGCAGGTCTTCGCGTGCGGGGTTGAGGCGTTTGATTTGTTCGGTGAACCACTCGCGCATTTCGACATCGTTGAATGACACGGTTTCGGTCCAATCCGACCACTGGTTGATCTCCAGTGTCGTACGCTTAAGCGGCGCATTCGCATTGACCCAAAGCAGCATGTTCCAATCACCTGCACCGGTCTTCACCTGCTCCATGAGGGCTTCGGGTGTGATGCCCGTGAAGCGGAAGAAATGGCCGTCGTTGGGGTTGTTGTATTTGTATTCGCCAGCGGTGCCGGCGATGACGGCGCGGGCTTTGTCGAGCAGACGTGGCAGGATGGTGTAGCCACCGAGGCGGACGCGGGGACTACGTGGAGGGCGGGTGGTGAGGTTGAGTGCTTTCATGCGACACCATCCTCCGTTCAGTTGTGTTCGTCGGGTAATGCCAGTTCCGAGTTGCCGCTATGCCGTTCGTGCATAGCCTATGAAACATGATTGATCGCATCCGAGCCCTGCTCACCGTCATTGAAGAAGGCAGTGTGAACCGTGCCGCCGTGAGATTGCGCATCACGCAGCCGGCGCTGAGTCGGCAGATGCAAGCCCTGGAAAATGAGATCGGTGGCAAGCTGCTGGAGCGAGAATCGAGCGGCGTTAAGCCCACTGGCCTCGGCCATGCCTTGGTGAGGTCCATGATGCCACTCGTTGAGAACTACGACGGCGCGATGGCAGAACTTCGTCGTCAGGCACGCGGTGAACGCAGCGAGCTACGCATCGGTTATCTTGCTTCGGCAGCGCAATCGGTTCTCACACCCGCATTGGCTCGACTTCGCAAAACGCAGCCTGATTTGAAGCTCAAGCTGCATGACATGTCACCACGCGAGCAGATCGATGGCTTAACCGCAGGCGAACTCGACATCGCTCTCATCGGACAAGAAGGCGTCGTCGCTGCCAAAGAGTTTCACAGTGCCAAACTGCGTTCGTTGCGTGTCTGTGTGGCTGTTTGCGACAGTGATCCGTTGGCCACCAAAAAGAACATCGCGCTCAAAGACCTCAGAGGCCGCGACTTCATCGGCGTGGACGAAGATCAAGTCCCAGGCCGCAATCGCTGGATGACCGCGCTTTGCAAAACGGCTGGCTTCAAGCCACGCTTTGCCTTGATCGTGGACGGCATCACGAATGTGCTCTCCGAGGTTGTGTCAGAGTCTGCGGTGACACTACTGCCTGAGTACTTTCTCAAGTCATCACATCCCGGTGTGACCTTTGTGGCGATCAACGACGCGAAAGCCACTTGGGACTTCATTGTCCTCTGGCAAAAAGGCCGCGCCTCGATATCAACGCGTGCCTTGGTGGATGCGCTGAAGCAGGTGGCCGCTGAAATGACGGCGTGACCGAAATCAAGGTGCTGGTTTCCTGATAAGTTCGCTGATGGGGACTGCATCGTGCTCACCCGTGTTTTCGAAGCCTGGAAGCTCCTTGCCGTTGTGCCGCTCCATGCATGACTTCACGCCCGCACCCCAACCCATACCACTGATGTTGAGTTGTTCGATCTTGTCTTCTGCTCTTACACCAACTTGCGTGTTATAGATCGTGCAATCTTTGATGGTCACATGCGCATTGCCGCGCCCACCTGGTCCTCGTGCTCGGATCGCGACCTCGTTGTCATCGAAGACACAGTTTGAGATCTCCGCATCGATGTGCTCCTTCAAATTGAGCGCGGCGCGAGTCGTGATCTGACCCGGTTGATTCCAACCATGCATGTAGCAGTGGCGAATGATGAGCTTACAACGCTCGCCATCAGGCTTCGTCTTGGAATCAAAAGCGTTCTCACCTGGATTCTGTCCCGCCTTGAATCCAGGTGCATCCTCAGCGAGCGGACCCGCCCAAAGATGACAGTGCTCGATTGTTAAACTACCAACCGAAGCACGATCTGGATCAAACTGAATGCAGTCGCCAGAGACATGCGAGATATCGCAATTCCGAATGATGACATCGCCCCAGTGGCCAGTGATGCCATGAGCGTCATTCTGTTTTTCAAAGGTTCCATTCAACAGATGGTGGATGCGGCAGTTCTCGATCACCACACGCGTGCCAAACACGCCGACACCATTTCCCGTGCTATTAAAGATCTCACAGTTCCTCAAAGTGACATAGTCTGCGGTGATTTTGACGATGTTGCCGCCTTTGCCCTGCGCATCGACGCGGAAGTTCTCATACACACCCGGCTTCGTGATCTCCAGTCGATGCACGAGCTTCGGCTGCTCATCCGTGCCCACCTTGCCCGAGGTTCCAGCGAGTTGAGGAGCGTCGGCAGCAAACGAGGCCGATATTAAAAGGAAGGTGAGTGCCGCAGTCGATTTCATATGCTGCTTCTCAACGAAGCGGCAGGCCATGTTGTTGCCAGAACGACTGCAAGCCTGCCTGTGAGCCATTGAAGACATTCCGCTCGGTCGGGCGATCAAGATTGCCGAAGTAGGGACTGAAGCGATACGAACCATGGTTATAAACCTTCGGTCGAGAACGTCCGCCCTGCCAATCCACGCCGCCGTATTGCCACATCGTCCAATTGGACCAGACGCCGTATTGATTCACCAGCCCACGTGGATTTCCTGGCGCTGGATAGACTGGCCCCGCACCGCTATCATGCGCATACAAAGCCAACCAATACGGCATGCGACGCAGTTTGGCCTTTGTTGCCGCATCGGCATTGCTGAGTGTCTGCTTGAGCTGAGTGCTGTTCTCCAGATACGCGACGGGAACGATGCCCGTGCGAGCTTCCACGCGATCCATGAAGCATAAAATCGCCGAAAGCGGCAGATCGCCGTCGAAATCTCCGCACAGCAGCAACGAAGGCGCGTTCCAAGAACGTCCGCGCGCCAATGCCAGCGCTCGATTCACCAACTGATCCGCCTGCACCACCGCATCCACATGCCGCTGCACACGATAATACACGCCAGGCAACATGCCTGCCCGATCCGCCGACGCCATAAAGCTCGCGCACTTCTCATCCAGATTCCCACCTTTGCCAGCACGCGCAATCAACGCACTGGCACCATTTGCTCGCAGCGCAGACACATCATGCTCCGAGAACCCACGCCCCTCGCGCTGCCGTTCCTTCGGATCATACGCCGACACATTGATGATCTGCGGCATGCCCCACGAACTCGGCGGCAAACTACCCGGAGTGCTTCCGGGTTGGTTCGTGCAGTTGGCGAGGATGAGCGCAGGGAGAAGAAGGAGTCGTTTCATGCAGTGCCTATTCTGCCTGCTCTTTTTTATTCTTCTTCTTTTTCTTCACGGGCTCGGTGCCTTCGGTGGGTTCAAAGAGGATCGCCTGGCTTTCTTGCCGACGATTTTTGGGAAACACTGAGAAACACATCTGAATCAATCCTCTGCGCTCTCTCAGTCTCGGCGGAGCATCATGAATCGACCTCTTTCAGCAGTACAGCATCACTTGCTAGTCGGCGTGGTGCCTTCGGTGTGGCTCACCTTGAAGCTGGAGAATGAAACAAGGGCTCCTTCGGTGGCGGGGCCTTCATTGTCTTGGGTGTAGGCTCCGACTTTGAAGAAGAGTGTTTGTTTGGCCCACTCGGGATCTTTTTCAAAGACGTTCACGGACTGTGTGGAGCCATTGACCGTGATGCTGAGCAGTCCATCTTGCAGCTTGATCTCATAATCAAAGTCTTTGTCCATGCCCACATCAGGGAAGGTCAGTTTGAGGTCTTTGCCTTTCGATGCGTTTTCTTTAACAAGCGCTTCCACGCGACCTTTGAAGAACTGGAGTTTGATCAACGGCTTGGCTTTGCCGGAGTAGCCATGGATTTGTCCGATGATCACCTTTTGCGTGCTTGGCACCTCGATCACACGGCAGCGTGCCTGGAGAGTGTGTGTTCCTGGAGCGGCCCAGCACACGTTGTCATCGTCCGGATTGATCACCTCGCGCAGTTCGCTGCGTGGGAACTCGGTGTTTTCGGTCTTGGTGCCAGTGACCGGGCACCAAAAAACGAGTTGGCCCTCGGTGCCCTTGTAGAAATACTCGGCGTGCGTGTATCCACCGCTCAACTTCGCCGCCTGGACTTCCATCGGGTGACCTTCAGCCGCTCCCGATTCGCCGACCGGCAAGGTGAGCTTCCAATGGCTGAGATCGAAGGCTTCAGCGGCATGGATGTTGGCCGTGAAGCTGATTAGAATGCCAAGAGTGGCAGCGAAGGTAGTGGTTTTCATGGGAAATGGTAAAAGTGAGAGGCTTCGTTGGAGACTCAGGTTTCTTATATCAAGGGCTTCGTGAGCTTACGCTCACTTGTTCTTCCTTTTCTTCTTTTCACCAGGAACAACCGGCGGACTCAGGCTCACGGGCCGGGCGTCTTTGAATTGGTCCAGCGCTGCTTGGAGTTTGCGCGCGGCAATCGCGGTCTCGCCCTGCAAGTCTGCCACTTGCTGCGGCGAATTCTCCTCCGCGTCGTGATCGAGATCGAAAAACTTGCCGGTGCTGTAGAGCTTGAAGTGCTGATCAAACGCCTGCTCCACCGCGCCGCGACTGCCGACATTCTTCGTTTGCGACGCGCGCAGCGGCACCCAATAGCTGTAGATCCAATCGCGCGGCTGGCCTTTCTCGCCGCGCACTTGCGGGAGGAAACTGCGACCATCCAGAGTCAGCGTTTTCGCCACGGTGACTCCCGCCGCTTCGCAGATCGTGGGTAGGAAATCGGTCATGTCCACGAGGTCGGGGCAGACGGTGCCGGCCTTCATTTTGCCGGGCCAGCTCGCGATGAGCGGCACATGCATGCCGCCGCGAGTGGTGCTGCCTTTTTCTCCGTCCTGCTCGCTGCCGTCCTCCAGCTTCGAGGTTGCTCCGCGGCCCGTGCCATTGTCCCCGGTGAAGAGAATGAGCGTGTTGTCGCGAAGGCCGAGAGATTCGAGTTCTTTCGTCAAGCTGCCCACCTGCTTGTCCATGTAGGCCACCATGTCGGCGAAGTGTTGCTGATCGGATGCCTTCGCTTTCGCGGTCGGCTGGCGGTAGTCCTTGCTGTCCGGCGTCGCCTCGTAGTGACCGTGAGTGAGGATCATCGGGTAATAAACGAGGAACGGCTTGCTACGATTGCGGCGGATGAAATCGACGACGAACTCCTGGCACACGTTCGGCCCGTATTTTCCGGCGAACGTTTTGAACTCACCATTCACCGAGAGGCTGGGATCAGCGTAGCGCTCGCCGCGTCCGAGCATCGACCACAGGCAGTGCTCATCGAAGCCGAAGTGCCTGGGAAGCGAGGCGTCCTTGGAACCGAGCTGCCACTTGCCAGCGATGCAGGTCGCGTAACCGGCATCGCGGAACAAATGACCGAAGGTCGTCTGCGATTTTTCCAGCGAGCCGAAGCTCACATAGTTCCGCACGTTCGACATGCCGGTCATCATCTGCACGCGCGTCGGCGTGCAGTTCGGCTGCGCGTAGCAGTGCTCGAAGCGCACGCCCTTCGCTGCGAGTCCGTCCAGGTGCGGCGTCTGATAAGACTTGCCGCCGTTGGCCCCGATGCATTCGTAGCCAAGGTCATCGACTAGGATGACGATGACGTTGGGACGTGACGCAGGCACTCCTGCCTGGTTCACGTCAGCGGCTTGCAGCGCAACCAACTGCGCGAACAGCAAGGCGATGCCGAATGTAAGGGTGGGTTTCATGGCAAAGGATTCGTTCGAGTCACTACCGCGGTAGAACGGGTTTCAAGGTCGCTTCAAAGAATTTGATGGCTTCGCTGGCCCACTGCGGGTTGCGAAAAATGTCGTGACTGGTCTTTGGAAGCACGATGAGGAGTGATGGATGCATGGGCTGGGTGGAAAGAGCCTCATGGAATCGCTGCGCTAGCGCTGCGGGGACCACCTCGTCTTGTTCTCCGTGGAGGATGAGGAAAGGTGGCGATCCGCGGGTGATCTGCGTGATCGGGCTCGCGCTGCGGATGAGTGCGGTCTTGTCCTTCAAGGGTGTCCCAAAGAGGGATTCCATCGCGGTTCGGCGTTTGGGGTCGATTGCGGCTTCGACCATCGCTTGCATGTCACACGGCCCTGAAAGCACGCACACGGCCTGCACTGCTTGGTCACCCAGGGATGAGACGCCGAGCAGGGCGCTGAGATGACCGCCTGCCGAGTGACCTATGATGCCGATGCGATTGCTATCGTAGCCATACTCTGTGGCATGGGCTCGCAACCACTTCAGGGCGGCTCGCACATCATCGATCTGAGCTGGGAACACGGCCTCTCCGGTGAGTCGGTAGTTGATGCTCGCGATGGCGAATCCATGCTCCGCAAAAGCACGCATTGGATGCCCTCGCTTGTCGCCCTCGCGCCAACCACCTCCGTGTATCCAGACAAGCAGAGGCGCGGGCTTTGAAAGTGCGGCGGGAATAAACAGGTCAAGACGCTGAGAAGCTTTTCCTCCATCGACATAGGGCAGATCCAGCAAAGCCGACGGAGCCTGAGCGTTCGGCTTGGTCGGCGAGTCAGCACTATGCAACACGGCCAGCGGGATAAGCAGCAGTGTGAGGATGAGTGATTTCATGGGGTGCATTGATTTACCTGACAGGAACCTGGCGTCCGCTTGTCTATCGTGTGTTATTCGTCCGCAGCCTTGCCGCGGCGGGGCTTCCTTGTGACGGGTTTCATGCTTTGGTTCCATGTGTCCCAGAGGTCCTGCAGCTCCTTGACGGTGTCGGCGTGCTCGGTGGCGAGGTTCTTCGTCTCGCCCAAATCCTTGCCGAGATCATACAGTTCCGGGGCTTTATTGAAGGCGGTTCGGACCAATTTCCACGGGCCTTTGCGAATGGCCATCTGATCGCTATCGACGCGCCAATACAGTTCATGACGCTCTAAAGTCTGGGTCTTGCCAGTGACGAGCGGTAGGAGATCGACTCCATCAAGCCCCCACTCAGGCTGGAGCTGAACGCCAGCTTGTTTCAATACCGTGGGTGTGATGTCGAGCTGGATCACGGGGTTGGTGATGACTTGATTTGCAGGGATGTGTCCCTTCCACTGCATGAGCCATGGCACACGGATTCCGGCCTCGTAGAGTTGCCACTTGCCGCCTCGCATGCCGAGTGAGCCATCGCCACCATCGGGCCCGCCGGAGGCGTCGGCGCGGCCATTGTCGGCGATGCAAAAGATGATCGTCTTGTCCTCGATTTCCAGTGCGCGCAGCTTGGCGAGGACGGTGCCGATGGCCTCGTCCATCTCGCCCATCTGCGCAGCTTTATGCAGTAATTCCTTTGGGACTCCGAGGGCGGTCATCTTGTCCTTCCAGTGATCGGATGAAACCGCCGGAGCATGGGCTGCATTGAAGGGAAGGTAGAGGAAGAAAGGCTTGCTGTGATGCTGGTCGATGAACTCACAGGCCTTTTTCGCATACAGCGGCGAGCTGATGAGATACTCGTCGGAGCGCAGGCCGGGAGAGCTGATGATTTGATCCGCCTCATAGTAGTTCGACATGGATTTCCTGGTCTTCCTATCCTGCTCAAGATTGGCGACGGAGCCAAAGCTGTGATCAAAGCCTCGCGACACGGGCAGGTATTCTTTGCCCTCACCAAGATGCCATTTGCCAATGATCGCTGTCGTGTAGCCCGCTTGTTTCAGGCGCTGCGGCAGCAGTGTGGTCTTCAAGTCCATGCCTGGATTCGCATCCTGATTCGAGTCATGCCCGAAGCGCGATTGGTATTGCCCGCTCATCAATCCGGCGCGACTCGGGCTGCATGCGCAGGCTGTGACGTAGCCATCGGTGAAGCGCACCCCGTTCTTCGCTATCGAGTCGATGTTCGGCGTCGGAGCCGGTCCACCGCCATAGCAGCCGATGAGTCCTGCCGAGAGATCATCCATGTAAAAGAGGACGACGTTAGGTTTCCCCTCATCTTCGGCATGCAGTGACGTTTGAAGCAGGCAAAGTGCGGCGAGGAGGAGGAAGGGTTTCATCAGCTAGATTGAAAGTGTGAACGTGGAAACTGGCTAACGAAGACAACAAAGGTTTCACACATCAAAACCAACCGGTGCCGGACGGGTCTGTGAGCCATTCGTCAAAGCCCCAATCGCCCGGTGTATCCTTCATCTGCCGCCACTTGCCCGCCATGCCGGTGACGCAGCCCGCCTGCTTCAGCGTTCGCGCGAGCGACGGCTCATCAGTCGCGGAGGGAATGTGTGTTTCAAAATTCGGCTTTGGCGGCGAGTCTCTCAACGACGCTGATGGTTCTACATTTCATCACAGCGAATGGGCATCCTTGCACCCGTGAATCAAACGGGCTACAACTGCCTACTACAGTGCCCGAAACCTTCCGCAGCGACCGCCAAAAACGACTCTTTGACTCCGTGATCAGCGGAATCGAAGCGCTCGGCTACGGAGGCAAGCTTTGTCAGAAAGGTTATGAGTTTTCAGATTGGTTTGGAGGCTCCAGCGAACGAATCAGAATACCTGCCGCCACGTTTGCCAGACAGCCTGCCGACTATGACTCAGCTTGTGTGGCGGTGTTTCTTCAAAATGGCGGAGGCCCACCACTGCGTTATCGATCACTTGGGGCTCCTTTTGGCATCGAAGTGCAAGAGGACGCTATTGTGCCTTGGAGCATTGGGCGGGATGCATCCACGACACGGGCTCCCGTGGGCAGGATTCCGGCGGACGCTCTGGATCGTTTCTTCACCGCAATCCAGAAGAAGTGGAGTCCACCTGAGGTGCTCCGAGCCAAGAATATCGGCAGCGGAATTACGGCGGCGGAGATCGGCTGGATCGACATGGGGCTGATCCCTGCGCTTGAAGGCGAGATCAGCGGCAAGCTTGACGGATTGCTCACCAGAGCGCTGTCAGCAGGCCAGCAGGCCTATCAAAGCGCGAGCCTGTGTGAAAACTCATTGGATGAGCTTTTCTGCGTTCTGCGTGACGCGTTAGAGCTGGTTTTGAACGCAGGCTGTTGCGGTCGGAGTTTTGCGCGGGATCAGCCATTGCACGGCGTCTTCGCTGCGCAGATGCTTTGCCAGGGTTGCTACGAGCGCGTTTTGACGTGTCAGCCATCCCGTTTCAGCTCCGCACGGCTCCCATCAGCGTCTGGAAGCTCACGAGGTTGAGCACACGGCGCATGTTGTAGGCCAGCGTCATGAGGCTCCACTCGGCGTTGACCTTGTTGAGTCCTTTGAGTTGGAAGTGGTTGAACCCCCAGCCGCGTTTGAGCGTGCCGAAGGGATGCTCGCACAACGCCTTACGCTGCTTCATCTTCTCCGGCTGCGCGGCGATGCGCGCGGCCATTTCATCCATGAGGTGCTCGTGTGCTTCGCGCGTGATGGTGCGGTTGCTCTTGTTGCGCGTGCACTGCGCTTTGATGAGGCACTGCTTGCAGGCGGCGGTGCGGTAGTAGCGCAGTTCGCGCCCCTTTTCCTGCGTGCTGAACCGGTAGTTCAGGCTCTGCGCTCCTGGGCAGATGTAGATGTCTTTGGCCTGATCATAGACGAATAGGCTCTTGCCAAAGAGTCCGGCCTTGGTGTTGGCGCTGGTGTCGGGCTTGGGTGTGTAAGCGGTGATTCCGACCTCACTGCACTGGCGCACTTCGTCGTTGTCGCAGTAGCCGCTGTCGGCCACGACTTCGAGCGTGGTGGCGCCGAGGTTCGCCTGCGCCTGCACGGCCATGCGGGCGAGTTGGTGGTGATCGGTCACGTCGTTGACCACCTCCGCTGCGGCAATGAGCTTGTACTTGGCATCCACCACGCTCTGCGCGTTGTAGCCGACGATGGTGCCCTGGCGCGTGGTCATGCGCCGCGCATCAGCATCGGTAAGGCTGATCTGTTTGTCACCGCTGTGTTCAAGCTGCGCGGCCATCTGCCGGTGCTCTTCCTGCTGTGCTTGAAGCGTGGCGATCTTGTGTGCGAGTTCGTCCTTGCTCAACGCGGTGGTGCTGCCGCTCTCCGCTGCATCGGCGGCGCTGAGTGCGGCGAGATACTCGGTGATGCGGGCATCGGCAGCAGCAATGCGCTCGGCGAGCTTGGCCGCGTTGAAGTTGCGGTCGCGGCTGTTCACGCCCGCCACCTTGGTGCCGTCGATGCCAATGAGTTCACCGCCGAAGAGATCGAGCTTCTGGCACACCAGCGTGAACTGCCGCCATACGCCGCGTAACGCGGCGAGGTTGTCTTTGCGGAAGTCGGCGATGGTCTTGTGATCGGGCGCGAGCTTGCGCAGCAGCCAGAGCACTTCGAGGTTCCTGCCGCACTCCCGTTCCAACTGCCGCGAGGAACGTACGCGGTGCAGGTAGCCGTAGAGATAGAGCCGCAGCAGATCCGCCGGATCGTAAGGCGGCCGTCCCGTCTCACGCGGCACGACTTTGGTAAAGCCCAGTGCCGCAAGGTCCAGTGACAACACAAAGGCGTCTAAAAAGCGCACCGGATGCTCTGGCCCAACGTAGTCTTCCAACGTCTCCGGCAGCAGCAAGGTCTGATAGCGGTCAAATCCCGCTCGATGGTTCATGCTTGCCTTTAACGTGCGCCCTTGGTACAACCTCGCTCATAAGCACGGAGTTTTTACACAATCTGGCGCCACAGGGAACGCGCCTGACGCCGAGGAGCTTTATCGCCTGGTATTCCGACTTCTCGCCGGGAAGGTTTTCCATGACCGCAAGGTTGGCGCATTTCGTCAGCTTGATGCGAATCAGAACGCTCGGGAGGTGCTCCGCACCGTCTGCGACTACTATCAGGAACCCAACAACTATCTCACCAATCGCGAAGCACAGCAGGCGGTGGCAACCTCGCTTTGGACGGGGCTCAGCTTTCAGAACCTATCCGTTGATGCTCTGGCATTTGTGTATGAGAACACGCTGGTGGACGACAAGCTGAGGCGCAACAACGGAATCCACAGCACACCTCATCGCATTGCTCGCTACATCGTTGAGAAACTGCCTTTCGAGAGTATCGCGGAAAGCGAGCGCGTCGTGGTAGAGCCGTGCTCAGGCCATGGGGTGTTTTTGGTCGCAGCGCTCAAAAGGATGCGTGATCTGCTTGATCCCGATTGGGACGCAAAAAAGCGGCATCGCTATTTCGCAGAGAGGCTGCTGGGCTTTGAGCGTGATCCGTTCGCTCGTGAAGTCAGCAAGCTCTGCCTGACACTGGCCGACTTCCCCAATCCCAATGGCTGGAACCTCGAAAAAACCGATGTGTTCACCTCGCGTAAACTCGGCGATGCGCTTGGCAAAGCGCGGATCGTTTTGTGCAATCCACCCTTCGAGGAGTTTAGCAAAGCCGAGCGTGCGCAATACGGCACCGCTGTCGGATCGCTCAAGCCGCTCGAAGTCTTGCGCCAGGTGCTGCGCGATTCGAGCCCGAGCGCCTGCCTCGGCTTTGTGCTACCTCGCACGATGATTGATGGACAGAGTTATCGTGAGGTGCGTGGTGAACTTGCTCGTCGATATGGGCGGCTTGATCTCGTCACACTTCCAGATCGGGTCTTCCGCCATGCTGATGTCGAAACCGTGCTAATGCTCGCATCTGGAACCGCAGGTGAACGAGTAACCGTGCATTTTGGCGAAGTTACAAAACCCACGCTGCCCGGCTTCTATGACCGAGGTGCATTTGCTCGTGAGGACACCGGAGCTGTATCGACAGACGATGCCGAGAAGATCGGGTTTCATGTGCCCGAGCTTCAGGCGATTTGGGATCACTTGGATCATCTGCCAAGACTTGGCTCAGTGGTCGAGATCCATCGAGGAGTCGAGTGGCAATCACCTTTTGAGGAGAAGAAGTATATCTCTCTCAAAGAGGTCAAAGGATGGTGGAAAGGGCTGCGCAACGTCGAGCAGGGCTTTGATTCGTTTTCGCCGCCTGCACCTTGTTGGCTCAACCCAAAGCCAGAATATCGTCGACGCAATGCATGGGACTTTGACTGGTCAAAACCCAAGGTCATTGCCAATGCGGCGAGGAAAGCTCGGGGGTCTTGGCGATTAGCGGCTGCTCCAGATGCCACAGGGTTGGTTTGCACACAGCGCTACCATTGCCTCTGGCCCAACAATGGTTGGAGCATCAAAGCTCTGTCGGCCCTGCTCAATTCGCCTGTCGTTTCCGCGTTCATCGCTTCTCGCGAAGGCAAGCGTGACGTTAGGAAGCAAACACTCCTCGCCTGTCCCATCCCTCGTCTCTCGCCGAGCGAAATGGTCACGCTTGATGGGCTCGTGGACTCCTACATGGCAGTCATGAATGAAGGCCCAGAGAGTCGTTACGAACTATGGGGCGGAGGCACTTGGGAATCGAGGTCCAGGCGCATCCTGCTCGAAATGGATGCACTGCTCCTGAAGGCCTATGGGCTGCCCCCGTGGCTAGAACGTCGTTTGCTGGACTTCTTCAAAGGCGAGGCTAGGCCCGTGCCCTTTGCCTTTGGCGACTACTATCCGCCGGACTTCGCGCCCAACATTCCACTTCGCGTGCTGATCTCGCAGACATTTCAGTCGAGTACTGCCGCCAGGATTTTACCGCTTGTCCCGCATTTGAAGGACGAAGCCCTTAGCGTTGCCTTGGAGGAGGTTGGATAAGCATGACCGACGCCTACCTGCTCGACACCAACATCATCTGTGCGCTCGCCGATGCGACTCGCACGACCCACGAATCTGCCGTCCGCAGACTCGAGCGAGCCCGCGATTTTGTTCTCCTTCCATCACCAGCGGTGGGTCAAATCGAGTTCGGCATGGCAAAGGCTCCGAACTTGAAACCGGACAAGCGTCAGACCCTTCGCAATTTCATGGCCGACTTCACCCAATTGCCCTTCGACGAGCATTGCGTGCAACCCTATGCCTTCGTGCGGGCTGAACTCTGGCTTGCTTATGGCACGCCAAAGACCCGACCTGGCAGCCATAAAGAACGTCATCCAGAAGAGCTACTCGACAAAGTGACAGGGGCTGAGCTGGGCATCGACGAGCCTGATTTGATGATCGCTAGCATCGCAATGGCGCAGAACTTGGTGTTGGTCACCGATGATCGGAACGCCGGGATGGCACGCGTGAAGCAAGCCGCCGATGCGGTCTTCGAGAAAGGCATTTTTCCGGTTCAATTGCGGATCGAAAACTGGCTACAGGCAATCGTTTGAGGGCATCATTGAGAGAATTACTTTGAATTGCTTCATGCAAAGTGTGTCGGTGATTATCGGCTCCTCCCGCGTGCGACATCCGCCTTCAGCACGGCGAAGAGTTCCTTCGCTTTGTCCGGCTCTTGCGCAAAGACATTCGTGGCCTCGCCCGGATCGGTGCGGAGGTTGTAGAGCTGGAACTGTTGTTGGGGAACGTTGCCTTGGGTCTCGACGATGTGATCCGGTGCCACGGTGCCGTCCTGCACGGCATAGACTCCTGATGGCAGGATGAGCTTCCAATCGCCATTACGGATGGCGAGCGTGTAGGAGCCGTAGTTCACATGCACCATGCCGTTGCGGATGGGTTGCGCGGGTTTCTCGCCGCGCAGCAGGGGTGAGATGTCAAAGCTGTCCTCGCCGGCATCGTTCGGGAGTTTTTCACCGAGCAGCGAAGCGAGGGTGGCCATCATGTCGGTGAAACAAATCAACTCGCTGCACGAGCTGCCCGCTTCAATTTTGCCCGGCCAACTCGCGATGAAGGGCATGCGATGTCCGGCATCGGTGAGCGCGCCTTTCATCCCATTCCACGGACCGGCGGCACGGTGACCGAACTTCTCGATGTCCTGCGGATACCAGACCGGGCCGTTGTCGCTGGAAAAGATGATCAGCGTGTTCTCTTTCAACTTCAGCTTGTCCAAAGTCGCCAGCACCTGGCCGATCATGGCGTCCACGTTCATCACGTAGTCGCCGTATTGACCCGCACCGCTCTTGCCTTTGAACTCGCTCCCTGTCGCCCACGGCGCATGAGGCGCGGGGATGGCGTAGTAGAGGAAGAAAGGTTCCTTGCTGCTGCTCGCCGACTGTTTCGTCAGCCACGCATCCGCCTTGCCAGCGATGGTGGAAAGATAGCTCTCGAACTTCCATCCCGGTGCCGCCAAACCTTTGCGCCAATGGGCACCTTGCGTCTCGGGATTCGTCACGCCTTCGTCCGGATGATCCTCAATCGTCTCTGTCGGTGCGACGACGAAGCGCTTATTCTCGATGAATGCATACGGCCCCTGTTCCGGCGCATCGAAGCCGAAGTAGTAATCGAAGCCAAAGTCCACCGGTGTCATCTTCAGCGTGCCATCCGCCTCGGCTTTCGAAGACATGCCCTGATGCCACTTTCCCACGCAAGCCGTCGAATAGCCCTGCCGCTTCATTAGCGTGGCGAGGTTCAATCGTCCCGGCTCCGCTTGTAACTGTGGCTGTGGGAAGTGCATCATCTCTCGGCCCTTCTTGCTCTCCTTCCTCACCCCTTTCACCCCTGTCGTGTTCCAATTGCGATAAGGCATCCGCCCCGTGAGCAAGCTATACCTGCTCGGCACACAAATGGACGCCCCCGCATGAGCATTCGTGAACTTCATCCCTTCTTGCGCCAGCTTGTCGATGTTCGGCGTCGCGATCTTCGACTGCGCATTGAAGCACCGCGGATCGCCCCAGCCCATGTCATCAACGAGGATGATGAGTACATTGGGCTTTTGCTGAGCAGAGGCGGTTCCGATCTGCAATAGAAGGGTGCAGAGGGCGAGAAAGATGGTGAAGGCTCTCATGATGATCTGGGGTGAGAAAGCAGTGATGATTGGCAAAGGAATGGATGAACCTAGTCTTGGATTTCATTCCCTTGCCCTCGTTCCTTTGCCATTTACTGACTGAGTGATTTCATGAGTGCAGTGATCCTTGCTCAGAGTTTCCACTTCATTTCGATGCCGGTGAGTTTGTCCCCGGCGCTGCCTTTACCTTGGGTGCTCGCGGTTGGGGCTCGAGGGCTAGTGGGGCAAAGGTCGTGAGTTCGGGCAGTGTGGTCTTCACGCCTTCGGTGGGGACATCGAGTTTGGCGGTCCAGACGATGCCGTTGAGGATGTAGCGGCGGAGGTCTTCGATCACCCAGTTCTTGAAGAAGTGCGGCATCACGACGGCGAAGCCGCGGCCGGAATCAGAGCGCTCCACGCACCATGAGACGGCCTCCGGCTTCGGCGTATCGGGTGGCAGCATGGAGGTGGCGAGCACGGTGACGTTGGGGGCAGGTTTGTTGGCGTCGGGGCCAAAGTAATTGTGGGTGTAAGGCTCGTCGTTCAGCGTGAACTCACCGCAACCACGCCACACGGGATGCTGCAGTGCAGCGGGTGTGATGGTGGCTTTGGGAAAAATCTTCGCGAAGGATTCATGATGCTTGCAGGAGCGATTGGCGAAGTAGCCGCCCATCCAGCGCAGCAGGGGGTGATCGCCATCAGGCTGCACATCTTCGCCGAGCAGACCCGTCGCGTAATGCACACACACGATGCCGCATCCCCGCTGCATCATGATCTCGAGATCGGCGAGGTTATGTGCGGCATTGGGCAGCCGATTCGCGGGAAAGGTGTCGCCCGTGAAGACGACGGTGGAGGCGGAATCACGCAAGGCTTTGTCGGGCCAGGCATAGACGATGTCGGCCTTCACGTTGGGTAAGTTGGAGATGTTCTCGAGGCAATGCTGGATCAAGCGACCGCCCGCAGCGACCTCGTGCGTGCCCGGCGGATGATTGGTCGGCCCGACGACGATGAGGATGCGTGTGGACTCGGCGGCGAATGCCGATACGATGGATGTGACGAGGAAGGCAGCGTGCGCAGCCAGTATTCGAACGCGGTGGCGAGAGTTCATCATGATGCAAGGAGACTAGGGGCGCTCGCGAGCGACTCAAGTGGCGTTCTATTCATCCTTGTCCTTGGTCTTCTCGTAATCCTTTGGCAGCGTGTTAAGCCAAGCTTCCACTTTGGCAGAGAGCTTCTTCACGATGTCGGAGTTTTTGTCGACGAGGTTCTTCGACTCGGCGGCATCGGCGAGGATGTCGTAGAGTTCGAGTTCGCCACCGTTTTTGCGTGTGGGGTAGCGTAGCTTCCATGGGCCTTCACGGATGTAGGCCTCGCTGCCGGTTGAGCTGGTTTTCCAAAAGAGAGGCTTCGTGCGCACATGCGGCGCTTTGCCGAGCCAGGCGGCGGATGCGTCCTCGCCTTCGAAGTTGTCGGAGTTGATCTTCACACCAGCGATGGCGCAGAGTGTGGGCAGCCAGTCCACGCCGCTGATGACGGATTGATCATCGGTGCGGCCTGCGGGCACGAGGCTGGGCCAGCGCACGATCCAGGGACACCGCACACCACCTTCCCAGTGCGTGTGTTTGCCGCCACGCAGTGCTCCATTGAAGCCCATTTGATTGAAACGCAGGCCGCCTTGGGGGGCCTTGGTCATGTCGGCACCTTGGTCGGTGCTGAAGACGACGAGGGTGTTCTCACGGAGGCCTAGTTCGTCGAGCCGCTTGAGGATCATGCCCACGCTGTCGTCGAGAGACTCGACATCGGCGAGATAGCGGCGCATGGCGCCGTCCACGTCGCCACCGGCTTTGCGCACCTCGTCGAGCTTCATGCGCATCTGCTCAGGAAAATCAGCGTCTTTGACTTTCAGGTCGCTCCAGCGTTTCACCAACGAGTCGATGGGGTTCACGGGGTTGTGCGAGATGTGGCCCCACACGTTCACATAAAACGGACCGCTCTTGTTTTTCTCGATGAACTTGATCGCGTCTTCATAGATGTGGGCATCGCGGCCGCGTTCATCGGCGACCTTCTTTTTCTTTCCGCCCTCTTCATCGCCACCTCCGATGGCGTCGATCCCATAGGCGCCCGGCTTCGACTCCGGCCCGATGTGCCATTTGCCGAAGTGTCCCGTGGCATAGCCTTGTTTCTTCAGCAGCTCCGTGATGGTGACATTATCTCCAAAGCCGCCGTTGGCAGGATACTTGGAATAGGTGGCGGCAAACTTGGAAGTCATCAGTGCCGTGCGCGTCGGACAACAAGTCGCCCCCATCGCGTAAAACTGCGTGAAGCGCGTGCCATCCTTTGCGAGAGAGTCAATGTTCGGCGTACGTGAATACGGATGCCCATAGCAGTGAAGATCGGAGCCGCCGAGATCGTCAGCGAGGAGGAAGACGATGTTGGGTTGCTGCGGTGTGGCAGCAAACGCACTGCATGCGAGCAGCACGCAAATGGCGAAGAGTGTTGTTGGTTTCATGGTGGAGAAGATTTGATGAAATCTGGACGATGCCGTCACTTGCCAAGATTGGAGAGATCAATGGCACAAACTTTGATGTCTTTGAAGAGCTCAGTGTCCGCAATTTTCTTTGCCCGGGTGTCTTTGCCGCTCATCCAGATCGGCGTGGTGCTGCCATCCGCGTGACGGAGGCGTAGGTTGTCGAGATAGACTTTGTAGGTGCCCGGTTTGCCGCCTTTGAAGACGAGGCCGTGGCGTGGCAGCGAGCCTGGGGCGCTGCTGCACAGGCCGATGACGCGATGCTCCCAAGTGCCGGGCTTGCCTTGCACTTCGGGTGCGGTGGATTGCTCGCGACCGAATTGATCAATGCCTTCGCCACGCTTGAAGTTGAGCGTCACAGCCTTGCTGTCGTTGCCTTTGAAGGGAGAGTAATAGAAGCCACGGCGCAGGCTCTCGGGTGCGATAGCGATGTCATACTCGATGTAGTCGGTAGCGAACTGGTTGCCATCGACGTTGGCGATGGGCACCACGAGTTGGTCTTTCGGCTTGGTGCCATCGTTCACTGTGACGATGACTTCGAGCACTTCACCCTCTGGTGCGGGCTTGGCATCCAGCTTCATGGGCACGGGCTGATGCGTGAGCGCAGCACCGAGTGAATCCGCCCACGCATTCATCTTGGCGACGAGTGATTGAACGACTTCCGGATTGGCCGCGGCAACGTCCGTGGTTTCGCTAATGTCGGTGCGGATGTTGTAGAGTTCGTTATGATCAAAGAAGCGATGCATGCGCCAGTCGGCGGTGCGGATGGCGTCTTCGTTGTGCCAGGACCAGTAGTAGCTCTCGACGGGGCTGGCGGTGTTGTCGCGCAGTGCGGGCCAGATATTCTTGCCGTCGAGCGGACGTGTCTCGGGCATCTTTAAGTCAGCCATCGCCATCAGCGTGGGGAACATGTCGAGTGCCCCACAAAGCCCTTCCCATGCGCGTCCAGTGACTTTGCCATTCGGCCAATGAATGGCGGTGGGCAGATGCGTGCCGCCCTCATACACGGAATGCTTGCCTCCGCGGAATGGCAGGTTGCTGCCGTCCTTCGTCGCGCCGTTGTCGCTGGTGAAGACGACGATGGTGTTGTCGCGCAGTCCGTTCTTATCGAGTTCGGCAAGGATGGCCCCGACGTTCTTGTCCAAGGCCTGACCATCGCGGCGTAGGTG
>Ga0209086_10000861_pt1 | contig 24966 bp, 22 predicted proteins | sample M_130207_XF_Meta_FD_187312 | JGI IMG/M metagenome (GOLD analysis project Ga0209086, IMG submission 187312) | Freshwater microbial communities from Lake Montjoie, Canada to study carbon cycling - M_130207_XF_MetaG (SPAdes) (version 2) | ecosystem: Environmental > Aquatic > Freshwater > Lake... | reverse complement strand
GGAAGAATATATTCGTGATGACCGTTTTTCTGTTATTGGCGTCGCTGTTAAGGTTGATGACAGAGATGCTGAATGGTTCTCTGGAAATGTAATGGAAACGCAAAATTGGTTAAAAAAGTTTGATTGGGACAACGGCTTCGGACTAGCCCATAACGCTATGTTTGACATGGCAATATTGAATTGGGTTTTTGACATCAGACCTAAAGCAGTCTTTGATACGCTTGCAATGGCTCGTGCCACGGATGGATTAGAAGTCGGTAATAGTTTGGCTAAGATTGTGCAACGGTATAACTTAGGACAGAAAGGCACAGAAGTTGTTGATGCTAAAGGTAAGCGTAGGGAATCATTTTCTGCTGAAGAACTTTATGCGTATGGGCAATACTGCGTTAATGATGTAGAGCTAACATACAAACTATTCCATATCCTAGCACAGCGCTTTTCTAAATCTGAGTTGCAACTTATTAGCCTGACCATAAAAATGTTTTCTGAACCCGTCTTAGTTCTTAATACTCCTTTGCTTGAACAACACTTGATGCAAGTTAAGAACCGTAAAGAAATATTACTTGATGCTTGCATAGCAGATAAAGATACCTTGATGTCCAACCCTAAATTTGCCGAGTTACTTATTAGTATAGGCGTTGAACCACCCATGAAAGAAAGCCCTGCCAATGGAAAACAAACTTACGCATTTGCTAAAAGCGACGAAGGATTCAAAGAACTTGCCCAACACTTCGACGAGAGAGTACAGGCATTGGTCGCCGCCCGACTGGGAACAAAGAGCACCCTTGAAGAAACCCGAACTCAACGGTTTATCAATATCTCTTTTCGAGGTGAAATGCCTGTCCCACTCAGGTACTATGCCGCCCATACAGGTAGGTGGGGCGGAGATGATAAACTCAATCTCCAAAACCTTCCACGAAAAGGAGGACTCAAATCGAGTATCACAGCGCCTCTTGGATTCATACTTATTGACGCTGACTCAAGCCAAATTGAAGCAAGGACAGTAGCGTGGCTTAGCGGACAACAAGACTTAGTAGATGCATTTGAAAGGAAAGAAGATGTCTATAAGATTATGGCGTCAAGTATTTACAACAAAAAGATCGAAGACATTACGCAAGAAGAGCGGTTTGTGGGTAAGACAACAATCCTCGGTGCAGGTTATGGCATGGGCTCAGCAAAGTTTACTATACAACTCAAAACTTTCGGCGTGGAAATCGAGGAGTCAGAGGCGAAGAGAATCATCGACGTCTACCGTGCAACATACCAAAGAATACCCCAACTTTGGAAAGAAGCGAATCGTTCCCTTGACGCTGTGGCAGAAAAGAAAACTTGTCCAGTTGGGGTGCAACCGCAAGCACTTAGCCTTGCGGCATCAGGTTTTCTATTACCAAGTGGGCTTTATCTTTCCTACAATGACCTCAGAAAAGAAGACGACTCATATAGCTATGGAAGTAGACGAGGTCGTGTGAAGATTTATGGCGGGAAGGTAGTTGAAAACTTATGTCAAGCGTTAGCACGGTGCGTCATTGGTGAGCAGATGTTGCGTATAGCCAAGCGTTACAAGGTAGTGCTTACGGTGCACGATGCGGTCATGGCAGTTGTACCCGAAGCCGAGCGTGCTGAAGCTATGGTATATATAGATGAGTGTATGAAGTGGCGTCCGAGCTGGGCATTAACATTACCTCTTGCTTGCGAGATAGGTGTTGGTAATAATTATTCTGAGTGTAGTAACAAAAAACTAATCGAACATTGGGGGGTGTGATGACTGAATTACTAGAAAAATTAAGTAGTGGGTTACTAAAAATATTAGACCTGTTTAAAAAACCGGAACTAATAAAACCTGTTGATGAAGGTGTAGAAGTTCAAGTAGAAATACATGCAGCAAGTGACACTAAAAAGCTTGATGAGAAAGAAGATTTTCCTGAGACATTGGGTGAGTTGCTTGACCATTTAGATTTTACATTTAACGCTTACAATATGCGTTCTTTTGGGACAAGTTGGCTAGATGCCGATAGTCGCAATGGTCTAAAGAAGTTGGGTGCGCATGTACCTAACCCGTGGCAACATATATGGTACGCAGACGTTAGCGAATTAAAAGTTAATGTATCTAAAGGCATGCCAGCTATTATATTTATTTCTACACCACATAAAAAACAAAAAGCTAGGGTAGCACCCTCATACTGTTTTGCTATCAAGCATAGTAAGCTACCGTGGCATGTTGAACAGAAGAAAGGTGTACCTTATCAGTTCGGTATGGCTTATGCGGACAACAAATTATTTTGGCAATGTTCTTGGCTTGTAGTTAAGTCAGATGGCTCGTTTGATTTTTGTAAAGAACATATACACAAGCCCGTAAACATAATCCATAAAGGTCATCATAAAGGTGTTTATATGAAGCCTGTATTTAAAGAAACAACAATGATTGAGGACTACAACGAAGAAAAAAGAAATGGTGAAGAGATTATGAAAAACGCTTTTAAAGCCTCTTTTGATTGGTGGGTTAACCGTGACGAGCGTTGGAGTGTAGCAGTTAGAAAAGGTAACGAGCGAGTAACTTTTTGTGTGGATAAGTCATTAACTAAAAAATATTTTGCCGATAGAGATAAAACTGCTGTGACGCTGACAGGGCAAAAGAAAAAGATTATTCATTATGTAAAAGCCCACGAGCGTAGTTATGAAGATGGTAAAAAGAGTGTTGTCAAAGAACATATACGAGGCGTCAATACTTTTGATTGGAAAGCATACAAGTGCACGGTATCTGCCCCTGAGTTTGGTATGACTTTGACCAGTGCGTTTAATTTAGCATCTGTTAGTAATTCCGATGAAAAGTTTACGGAAAAGCTAATACCGTTTAGTAAAGTTGGTACAGTTCTAGCTAATTTTGAAGAAAGGAACGCCCAAAGATGACAATTAAATGGTCTTATTCCTCGTTGGGGTTGTTTCAACAATGCCCTCGTAAATACTATCACTTGCGTGTAGCCAAAGATATTGTAGAGCCTGAGTCGGAAGCTATGCTATATGGCACGCTAGTGCATAAGGCGGCTGAAGATTATATAAAGGATGGGACTGCCGTACCTGAGAAGTTTGCATACATTGCACCATTATTAGATGTTCTTAAGAACATTCCCGGTGATAAGCTATGTGAATATAAAATGGGTTTGACTATCGAATTAGAGCCTTGTGGGTTCTTTGATGATGGCGTTTGGTTTAGGGGCGTAGCCGACCTACTTATCCTAAATGGGGATACTGCACATGTGGTTGACTATAAAACAGGCAAGAGTTCGCAGTATGCAGACACTAAACAGTTGGAATTGATGGCTTTAGCGGTGTTTCAACACTTTCCGCACATAGAAAAAGTCCGAGCGGGTTTAGCGTTTGTTGTTGCCAACGACTTCGTTAAAGCCTCTTATAAAAAATCCAACGCTCCAAAAACATGGCTTAGATGGACTCAAGAAACAGATAGGTTGCAAGCATCCCATGATAACGACGTATGGAATGCTAAACCTAACTTTACATGTAAAAAGTTTTGCTCAGTAAAAAGTTGTGAACATAACGGAAAAGGTATTTACAGATGAACGAGAACGATTTGAGGGATTGCTTTGCTATGTTTACTTTAATGGGCATAGTTAGCCGAGGAATTACCAACGAAAGTATTGAAATGGTTGCAGAAAACTCTTATATTATGGCAGATGCAATGCTTGAAGCACGCAAGCCAAAGGAGGAACTAGGGATTGCTTCAATTAAAAAACGGAGGGTTAAAGAATGAAAACAACGCACTTTGCTTTTGTAGGGATGTGGATTATATTCTGTGGGATGATTATTTATTTAACAGAAGTAAGTCGTAGAGAAGAAGTCTACAAATTAAACTGCGAACTACTGCTTGGTGGTTGGCATCCTGATGTACCCAAGGATTACGCTAAGTTATGCGAAGAGGCTAAACAACAAATGAGGAGCGATAGATGAAACCAAGTGCATACATATCTGATGGCGGTATATTGTTTAAAGAGTCACCACCTGATTCAATACTTAAACTAAATCCGTTGTACACATCAGCCGAAATACAGGCGTTACATAACTTAGTTAAAGAGCAAGACAAAAAGATTATTGATTTAACCTTTGACCTTGAGTATGCAAGACGGACAGACGAGTTTGTTAAAGAAAGCCCACAGACAGACTTAATAGTTTTGCTACGAGAAGAGGTGACATTAATGCAAAAGTATTTAGAGGAACAAAACTTGCGTGAACATTTTGTAGCGTGGAGGCAAGAGAAATGATTACTGCAACCATTGAAATCCAAGTGGACAAGACACATACATTTGTACGAGTTTGGGGCGAAGGCATTGCCTTAGAGATTGCCGAAGAACTACTGGAAATAGCACGGAACATGGACACTGAAACTTTGATGGGCATTAAAGTAATCAAGAAACAATCTAACTAAAGAAAGCGAGTGAGAAATGAAAGAAGTAACAAAAGATGAAGTAGCGCACTACAAACAAAATGAAACATTAATAGATGAGTTAGTAAACTCGGTAATCATACATCATGCTAGTAGTGTGTTAAGGACTAGGATTGCTGAGATATTGTATAAGCATATCCCGACTCTTGACCAAGCGTGTTACGAGCGTGGTTGCCCTTGCATAGACCAATTTGGGGAAAAAGAAAGTAGGGAGAGTGGGGGATGACTGAACATTATGTAACTGACCAAATATGGTTTCCTTGTGACAAATGCGGTAAACAAATAACGCATCATTCCATGCACAATTGCTTTGTAATGAATCCTGACATATTGCCAACGCTTGAAGAATGGCAATTAGTTTGTAAGATGGTTAAAGGTAGTAAAAAATGAAAAAACATAGAAAGATGTCGGAGCAAATGGAAAAAGACATACAAGAGATTGTTGATTTCTATATGCAATTTGTAACAGGTGAGCATTTTTCAATAAGAGAAAGCCTTGAGTATTTTTGGAAGTGCATGAATGATTACACAATAGAAGATTATTTAAAAACTGTTCGTGAACGAAAAGCAAGTGAGAAGTGAATGCATGAAGATGACGAAGACGAATACGAAGAACCAGCAAGTAAAACCCCACAAAACAACGAAGGGCATATGTCTCAACAGGAAGTAGCAGAGGTTTTGGGTATGTCACGAAGTAGAGTCAGCGAGGTTGAAAAGAAAGCGCTTAGAAAATTTAAATATTTTTTGTTAAAGAAATATAAAGAAGAAGATTTATAACTTATAAAGGAGTTGATAGATGGATGCGTATCAAATGAAATTACAAGCAGACTATGACACTATAGTCAAAGAGTGCATAGATAAAGATAGACGAATTGTTGATATGGAATACAAGATTAAAAACTTAGAATACTTGGTTAGGTCGTTAAGCGACTCATTACAAATAAAAAATGCTTGGGAAAAATTTGACGTTGATGGGAGATGCTGATGACTAATGAAGAAGTCCAGCAAATCCTTAAGGAACTTACTGATTGTTACGGGAAAGATTCTATGCCAAAATACGTAGTAATGGCTGATGGAGCCGTATATTTTTATAAGAAAGAAGAGGATAAATATGCCTTATGTGAACAAACCCCGCCCGTACAAGAAGGAATACGAACAGTATGATGGCACCCCTGCAGTCAAAAAGAAGCGTGCTCAGCGCAACAAGGCTCGTAGGATGCTTGAGCGAGAAGGTGTTGTACATAAGGGCGACGGTAAAGACGTTGACCATAAGACCCCTTTGTCTAAGGGTGGTAAAACAGTGCGCAGTAATCTGTCGGTCAAAACAGCCAGTGCTAATAGGTCGTTTAGTCGCAATTCAGATAGCACAGTAAAGCAGAACAAACCAAAAAATGGAAAAACCTAATAAGTATAAGTGGCCCGGAGTATACCCTCCGATGAAGCATCAAAAGGAAACAGCAGTATTTTTAGCAACAAACCCAAGAGCATTTTGTTTTAACGAGCAGGGAACAGGCAAAACAGCTGCAGCTATATGGGCGGCAGACTGTCTTATAGAGAACAACTATATAAAAAGGGTGCTAATTATATGCCCCTTATCCATCATGCAATCTGCTTGGCAAGCCGACCTATTTAAGTTTGCCGTACATCGCAAAGTTGGTATAGCTTACGGTGCTAGGAACAAGCGCAAAGCCGTGATTGATAGCGATGCTGAGTTCGTAGTAATTAACTATGACGGGATTGAGATTGTTGCCGAAGACATAGCAAACAATCAGTTTGATTTAATTATTATTGACGAAGCCAACGCATACAAAACTGTGACTACAAAGCGTTGGAAAACACTTAACAGACTTCTTAAGCCTGAGACATGGTTATGGCTTATGACTGGAACACCTGCGGCACAGAGCCCTACAGATGCATTTGGTTTGGCTAAACTGTGCGTGCCTAATAATGTGCCAAGATTCTTTGGTACTTTTAGAGAATCTACTATGGTTAATATAAGTAAATTTAGATGGTTACCAAAACCGGACTCAGATAAAACTGTATTCAATGCACTTCAACCAGCTATACGGTTCACTAAAAACGAATGCCTAGATTTACCGGAGGTCACACATGTTTTCAGAGATGCGCCACTATCTCCGCAACAACTTAAGTTCTACAAAATACTTAAAGACCAAATGCTTATGGTTGCTGACGGCGAAGAAATTAGCACCGTTAACGCAGCTGTTAACCTCAATAAACTTCTGCAGATTTCTGGCGGTGCTGTCTATAGCGACACTGGTAACGTGGTTGAGTTTGATGTTAGTAATCGTCTTCGTGTTGTAGAAGAAGTCATCAATGAGTCGAGTAATAAAGTGCTTGTGTTTGTACCGTTTACGCATACAATAGAACTGCTTAAATCGCATTTAAGAGGGGCAGGTATTGCCTGTGAGGTTATAAACGGAGCCGTCCCTGTTAACAAACGGACTGATATATTTAAACGGTTTCAAGAACAGAACGATATTAAGACGCTTATCATTCAGCCACAAGCTGCGGCGCATGGTGTAACATTAACGGCTGCAGATACAATCATTTGGTATGCACCCGTAACATCTATTGAGACTTACTTGCAAGCTAATGCTCGCATAGACAGGCAGGGACAGAAGAACGCTATGACTATAGTCCACATTAAGGGTTCTCCCGTAGAGACAAGACTATACAATATGTTGCAAAATAAACTTGATGTACATACAAAAATGATTGATTTATATAAAAACGAAATAAATGAAAATAATACTTGACAAAGTATAGTTGGTGTTGTAATATGATTTAACGGGCATAGACTCGGTATTAACTTAAAGGAAAGTAAAATGGAAACAGCAGAAAAACCGTCTGTAGATAAACTTGTCTCTGTGTATATTAAAATACGAGACGCCCGTGACGAAGCTAAGCGTGAATGGGAAGACAAGGAAGCAGACTTCAACGAGCAGTTAGATTTAATCAATCACCAATTACTTGAGATATGCAAAGATACAGGGGCCGACAGCATCAAGACGACGCATGGTATTGCCATGCGTACTCTCAAGTCTAAGTATTGGACTAGTGATTGGGAAAAGTTCTATGATTGGATGTTTGAACACAATGTGCCAGAGGCTTTAGAGAAGCGCATACATCAAACAAACATGAAGCAGTTCTTAGAAGAAAACCCGGATATACTGCCCCCCGGTTTAAATGTGGACAGGACATATGCAATTACTGTAAGGAGAAGTAAATGAGTGAAGTAACTTTATTTAACCAAAACCTACCCTCGTATTTAAAAGAGGTAGAACTCGATGACGTAACCAAAGCCTTTGCTGGTGGTGGCGGTAGTAGCAAACGTATATCATTGCGTGGTAGCAAATTCCGTATGGTTGTTAACGGGAAAGAAGTTGTTACTAGCAATAGCGATAGCATGAGTGTAGTTATTGTTAATGCCGCTAAAGATATATCCCGTCAATTTTATGCTAAGGCATACAGTTCTAAAGAAGAAAACTCAGCGCCTGATTGCTGGTCTGGTGATGGTAGCACGCCTGATAAGTCTATTGGCGCACCGCAACATGGCAACTGCATGGACTGCCCTCAGAACATCAAGGGCTCAGGCGCAGGAGATAGCAGAGCGTGCCGTCACTATCGTCGGTTAGCAGTAGCATTGGCTGATGATATTGGTGGTGATGTATATCAGTTACAGTTGGCGTCTAAGTCTATCTTTGGCAAGGGCGATTTAAAAACTATGCCGTTTGACCAGTTTGCTAAGTACGTTGGCTCACAAGGCTACAACTTAAATACTTTAGTTACTGAGATGCGGTTTGATGAAGACAGCGATGTAGCTAAGCTATATTTCCGTCCAATCAAATTCTTAGCCAAAGAAGAATGGGAAGTTGCTAAGAAGCAAGGCGATTCTCCAGCAGCTAAGAGCGCCATACAGATGACCGTGTCTCAAACAGATGGCGTAAAAAAATTAGACAATTTGCCTACGCTAGTGTCGTCTAAGGCTAAAGAGAAAATGGCTGAAGAACCGGAAATTGCCGAGCCTAAAAAGCGTGAAGACAAGCGAGCAGAAGCACCTCCTAAGCGTGATTTAAAAGCGGTGATGGGGGATTGGGCTACGGATGAAGAATGAAATTACAAGGCTATAGCTATCGTCTTGTGAAGGCTAACCAAGAGGCAGACTCAGAGAATGTGGGTGTGCAACTTGGTAGGTACTGTATTGCCAAGAATATCCCTGTGCATAAAGCCGCCGAAGTTTTTAAGGTGTCTAGGATGACTATATACACATGGTTTACTGGTCAGTCAGCACCACACAAGAAACGAGCTGAAAAAATAAAAGAAGCGCTAATCAAAGCTAAATTTAGCGTATAAGCTTACAGGGGCAGATAGTTTGACGGAATGAAAAGGGGACCGCCGATCTCCCTGCTGCCCTTCCTTTCTTCGGTTTAGAGGTTATATGGCAACTATAGACTTACTGAGTGCAGTGCTTCCGACAGAAGGATGGTACTGCATACTCGGTCTAACACAAACTGGTTCACCAAGGCAGATATTCGTTCAGACTATACAGGAAGCGGAAGCTGAGATAGACCGTTTATTAGCACAAAAATGTGACATGTATTTTGCTTGCGCTAAATACAATAATGATAAAGACGGAAGAACGCAAAAAAATAGTGCTTACTTTAAAAGCTTTTGGCTTGACATTGATTGTGGTACTGCAAAAGCATACGCAACGCAAACAGAAGGTTTAGCTGCCCTTAAGCAGTTTTGTAAAGATGTAAGTATGCCCTTACCTACAGTGGTTAATTCTGGCAGGGGTATCCACGCCTATTGGTTGTTAAACAAAACCATATCCCGCAGTGAATGGAAGCCTATTGCCGATAGACTTAAAGAACTATGCGAAGAGTTTGACTTTGAGGTAGACCCGACTAGAACAGCCGAGAGTGCATCTGTTCTTAGAGTGCCTGAAACATTTAACTTCAAGGGAGACCCTCCGTTTCCCACAGAAATACTCGCAATGTCTAAGGAGTTAGACTATGACGAGATTAGAAATAAGCTAGGGGTTCTAGTTGCCCCTGACTATATCCCACGTGAGTTAAGCCCACTGACTAAGTCGTTGATGAGTAACAGGCAGAGTCGATTTAAATCTATCATGCTTAAGACTGCAGAGGGTAAAGGATGTAAGCAGCTAGAAAACATTATGTTAAACCAAGACAGTATAGAGGAGCCACTATGGAGAGCAGGGTTGTCAATTGCCGCACATTGTGTAGACGGCGATGAAGCGATACATAAGATATCAAGTGAACATCCTGCGTACAACGCAGATGAAACTGAGCGCAAGGCAAGACAGACCAAGGGGCCGTATACCTGCGAAACATTTGCAAAAATTAACCCCGAAGGCTGTAACGAATGCCCAAACAAGGGTAAGATATCAACTCCGATTTTGCTTGGCACTGAAATTGCCCTTTCACCTAAAAATGCTGAGGTTGTTGAAGAAACATCTAAAGGCACAAAAGAAGTCTATAAAATCCCTGAGTACCCGTTCCCCTACCACCGTGGCAAGAACGGCGGCGTATACATACAGATAAAGAACGAGGACGGTGAACTGGATTTAATAAACATCTACGAACACGATTTGTATGTGGTTAAAAGATTAAAAGACCCTAACAAAGGTTCTTCTATATGGATTAGATTGCACCTTCCACAAGACGGCGTAAGAGAATTTGCAATACCACTAACCGAAGCACAGACGTATGAAAAATTAAGTTCGCATTTAGGATGGCATGGACTTGCTGGCAACAAAAAACAAATGGAGTCGATTGCCCAATACGTAATTACATTTATTAAAGATTTGCAACATAGAGAAAAGGAAGAGATTATGAGGTCACAATTTGGCTGGGCGGATAAAAATACCAAGTTTATTCTTGGAGACCAAGAAATATCCGCAGAGGGTGTTACATACAGCCCACCTTCAAGCAGTACAGGTAGCTTAGCCGAATGGCTAAAGCCGACAGGTGATTACGAAGAATGGAAAAAGATAGTAAAAACTTATAACATGCCGGGGTTTGAGCCACACGCTTTTGGGTTCTTCACAGCATTTGGAGCGCCGTTGCTTACGCACCTCAACCTCAAGGGTGCAATCATTAATCTGATTAACAACACATCAGGCACAGGTAAATCCACTATCTTAAAGATGTGCAACAGCGTATGGGGGCACCCCGAAGAACTAATGCTGCAATGGAAAGATACGCAGAACTCGATGATACATAGGTTCGGCATACTAAATAACCTACCAGCAACAGTCGATGAGATAACCAAGCTAAGTGGCGACAACTTCTCTGACTTAGCCTATGCTATGTCACAAGGGCGGGGCAAGAATCGTATGAAGCAGTACGAGAACGCTGAGAGAAAGAACGATACCAAGTGGGGGACCATAGCGCTATGCTCATCCAATGCTTCGTTTTACGATAAGTTGTCTAGCCTTAAGTCTACCCCCGACGGCGAGTTTATGCGGTTGCTTGAGTATCGTGTTGAGATGACGGATAACTTAACCAAGCAAGAAGCCGATGCAGTTTTTAACGAACTGTATAACCACTATGGGCACGCAGGGGCGGTGTATGCCAAGTATCTAGTTGGCAACCTAGAAGCCGCCCTAGACTTAATTATGCATGTTCAACAGAAGATTGATAAAGCCGTGCAGTTTACTAGCCGTGAACGGTTCTGGTCTGCCGTTGTAGCGTGCAACATAGCAGGGGCCCTTATTGCCAAGGACTTAGGCATCATTGACATAGACATAAAGCGTGTATATGAGTGGATTGTTTCTGAGTTAAAAGTAATGCGTTACGATATTAAAGCGCCTACTCAAGCGCACTCAAGCATCATTGGTGAGTTTATGAACGAGCATAGAGGCTGTACGCTAGTTATAAACGGCTTGGCAGATGGTCGGTCAGGCATGGAGCAGTTGCCGATTGTGGAGCCTAAGTTTAATGACTTGTTTATTCGGATAGAGCCCGATACCAAGAAGCTATACATTAACTCTAAGCAACTACGGGATTACTGCACCAAGCAACAAGTTACGCTTAAGGAAACTTTGAAGAGTCTAACCGCAGATAGCGTATACCTAGGCAAAGAGAAGAAGCGCTTGTCCAAAGGCACAAAGGTGCAGTCACCACCTGTAGATGTGTTTGTGTTTAACTTAGATAGCACTTGCTTCATGGATACCGACTTGTATGTAGAAGCAGCTAAAACTACGCCAGATGTTGATCCACGGACTGGACTTTAATGTAAATTGGCGCAAATTTATTGTTGGCACATCATTTTTTATACCGTGCATTGACACCGAATCTGCGTTAATACAGATCACTAGAACAACAAAACGACTTCGGTATAGGACAAAAGCATACGTTGTTGTAGAAAAAGGTATTAAAGGCTTGCGTATATGGCGGATAAAGTAGTATTATTTATACCGTAATCGTTGGTTTCGGTTACTTTTCCTTCAAGTATGTTTAATACCCCACCACGGTGGGGTTTTTTTATTTGTCCGAGTTACCGTATCGTTGCATTTCTATTGCTCTTTCCATGCTCTTTTTAGGTATGTTAATACCGCCAGTTTCTTCAGCCATTTCACGGTTTTTATATTTGCCCTTAATAGAATTTTGCAATGTTTCACGAGTTATACCTTTGTCAGGATACGTGTCGTTAAATTGATCTATTTTATCTAGTGTCTTATCTAATAAGCTGTTGTCGTCGTTATCTATAGCCAAGAAGTAAGCGTCCATTAATCGAGTCTTTTTCTCATTTATTTCTACGTCGGCAGTTTTTGCTTCAAAGTTAGATTTTTGTCTCTGCGCAAAACGCTCTGGGGTAAACCCTAATCCTTGACCTATAACTTCTGCAGTTGTGAAATCATCCATTATTGTGTTACCTGAATTTGCTGCTGTAGCTTTACCTTCACCAATGTCAGAGAACCTTATACCTTTCATAAAGTTTTTAATTAAAGCAGGCATAGCCGTTTCTATAGCTCTCCAAATGTGCCCATCTTTATATTGGTCGTATGCGTTTGCAAAATTAACACCTATACCTACAGTAGGACCCATTAATGAAATAATAAGGTTTTGAAATGCTGAAACAGAATCAGGGCTTCTACGAGCATCTTTGTACCACAAGTCATTTAAACTTAGCCTGTCAGCAACCGCTGCCCCTAATGTTTGTGATACAACACCACGGGATATAGAATCACCAACAAACCCGCCAAAGATTCTATCCATTTCATTTTTAAACCAGTTATCAAAATACATTTCCGGCTCGTCATCATCTTTAAACACGGCGTGCATTGCTTCAATGATGCTAGAAACCATAGAGAATAAAGGCAATCCAGTTGTACCAGCAAACACAGCCGTCATACCAAGCGTGCCTTGCAACCGTCTAACTGCTTCTTTACGTACATCTTTAAGGTAAGCAACTACAGCTTGATTAAGTTCTTCTTCTGTAAGCGGTGCAGCATCAGGCATATTTACTTGTCGATCACCTACAATCTGTTCTTTAATATCAAACAGCTCTTCATTTGTATAGTTGCTAGTTGCCCCTTCATATGTGCTACGCAGTAGCATGTAAGTCATCTGTTGGGAAAACTGCTTAAACTGTAAAAAAATCTTTGCGTATTTGCCTTGGAAATAACGTGGCTTATTAATAGTTGAGTAATCAAACATAGACTTGTACGTTAATTCTTTAGCCGCAGCAATAGCTTTCTTTTCTGCAAATTCCGGTTTGTATCCAGCTTTAATAGCTTGGTCGTATGCTAAATCAAATACCGACATAGCTACTACTTCACGGTTAAATTTCTCCGCTGCGTGAAATGCGCTACCCAAAGCCTTCATAGCATACTGAGTCTTGCCTGTATACAATTCACTTGGCTTATCCGTCATGCCTTGAATGTCGTGAGTTAATGAAACATCAATAAGCCCATCTATTACAAACTGATCATATGCACGCTGCTGCGCTGCATTAAACAATCCTTTTTTGTTTGCTAGAGATGGATAGTCCCATTCCCCATTTTGATTTTTAAATCCTGCCCCCATAAACTTTTTAGAATACTCAGCCATTTTTATGCCGGTTTTAATCATGCCGTATTTAGCACCGACTACAGGTAAACCAACAGCAGGTACACCAAGCATATTAACTAATGCCGACGCAGGGGAGGTCATATACCAAGCAAAACCTAAATTAGACGCTATTGAGGGTAATAAACCTGTATCCGACGGGTCCATAATATAATTTAAACGGTTTCTTAATTCTTTTAGATAATCATTATCTTCTGTAAATTGTTTTTGCCCAACGTCTTTTAAATTTTCTTGTGCACTATTAATAAGATTATGTAGTGTTGGGCTATATTTAAATCTGGCTTGTTGATATGCCATACGAAAAGCCGACGTAGTAAAAGCACGTAGCATATCTTCATCCATACCAGATGTACCTTTACGGTTCATAAACATCTTACGTATGCTTTGGTCAGGTAAAAATAAATAATATAATTGTTCTATTTCTTTAGTTAAATCTGCTTTAATTTGTGTAACGTCTTTTGAGGTATTTACTTCTTGCCCTATTAAAGTTTTTAACCGTTTTAAAAATTCAAAATCTTCTAAATTATGGTTGCTTAAATCTTGAAGAGAATTACTTTCCCTAATATCAGTCTCGGTATAAACTTTTCCTGTTTCAGTATCTTTATAACTACCATTAGCCTGTTGTTGTAATTTATTTTTTACAAAAAGGCGTCTTTGTCTAGGTGATTCAAATAAATAAAATTCCATATCTTTCCCTTTACCTATTTGTAAAGAGAACTCTCCAAAGCGTTTAATTGGAAAATAAACAGCTACTTGATCGCTATTAAAATGATCTTCTAATGCTTTTAATTCTAAATGCGCAGCAATATCTAATTCTGAAACCCCTTTAGAAAGAAGTTCTTGTTTAGTAGTTTCGTTTATCTGAACATTTTTATTGCTGTTGTGCCAATCAATATTGCTTTGATTAAACCCAGCAGTTAGCATGGCTTTTTCTTTGTTATCTATAGCACTTTGAACGTAGTCCTTAAAACGCTTTCTATAAAACTCTCTTACCTGCACATATATAGCTTGTCCTTCGGAGCCTATATCTTGCCAAGCTTTATCTGTTGTAGCTATACCTGTTGCCCCCAATGCAGGGTCTTTATTTACCTTACCTTTTCGATCATCTAGGGTAACATCAATCATTAATGCATTTAATATAGTGGCTTTTTCAGGGTTATCTTTTTGCCATTGTTGCCAATTTAAAGCTATGTTTCTTGTATCTTCAAGCACACGGTTACGCTCATTGAGCATAGCTTCTGTAGTATTAATAAAAGTTTTAAATTCTCTTATGCGAGGACCGACTAAATCACTAAGCTGCCGAAGGCTAAATGCCCCTAGGTAATGTTTACGAGTTAGATTAGTGAGGTCAGCTAAAAATCCTTTTACCCCTTCTTTTGCAGTTTCCCAAGTTGTTCTACCATTGTTTGCAGCTTGGATTTTTGCGGCAGACTTTTTACTTGGTTTTGTTCCATCTAATACTTTTCCTTTAGCATTAACCGCAGATACACTAGCAGACATTTCTGGAGAAGCTTGGAATATTAAATTGGCATTAGCTAGGGTATACCCTAGAACATTATCCATACCAAATATTTTAGCAACTAGCTGCGTAAACCTATCCCACATACTTACGTTAGTGTCGGCCTTATACTTTAATTCTTTTAGTAACTGTTGGAACTGCTCATTAGAAAAAGCTTCGGCAACAAATTCATGTATATTTCTAAACCCATATTCATCCGACACCACATTAAGGCGCTTTGCAAATGCATATAATTTATTTAATTCATCAACAGCCTTCTTCTGAGTAGCATTTAACTTGGCGTAATTTTCTGGCTCTAACGCATACTGCGTACCAGCATGGGATGTTTCATGTAAAAATGCATAGGTGCTAGTTCCGCCTCTACCGGAGTTTAAATTAATACTATTCATGTAAGGTAGGTATGTTCCACTAGCTTTCAATAAAGACACGCCGTTTTTATACGCCTCAAGCATATCGTCAAGCTGCCCAATAATTGGGTTGGTATCTACTTTGACCTTACCATCTTTAATTGCTTCTAAGCCTCTAGAAATTGTGTATATATTGTTGACGTCGGCAAAATAAGTATTAAATATGTCTGGGTGTGCTTGCCCTATATAGGCAAACAAGTCACTACGTTGGTCTGCTATTTTGCTAGTAAGAATGGACTGCGCAATAGCTTGCTGGTCGTCAAATGTTACAGATGTAGTAAGCCCAAGTTCCCGTAGCCGTCTAGCCAACCCAGATTGAAACTTATTACCACTATGTTCTAGCAACCGTAAAGCACCATTTAAATCATTTTGCCGAAGCTTTTGTTCTATTGCTGGATGCAATGGTGTATATATATCTTTCTTACCAAACGGCCCAACTATTTTTGTAACTGCAGGTTTACCTGCTTTACTAGATGGTCCTAGCCCAGCCTCTGATTTAAACCCTTCGCCTTTACCTACTTTGCCTGTAGGAGGACGCCCTATCATTTTGGCATAGTTGCGTATATTTAATCCAGTAAGTTCTGTCTCTTCAACAGGTTTAGTTTCTTCCGCTACATCCGCATCCCGCTCAATATCTGCAGCGGTCTGTTTAGAAAATTGTTTTGTGTAGTTATCTACAGTAGCTGCAAATTTGCTAAATTCATTTGCGGGTAAATTATTTTCTACCCATTTCATAAACAATTCGGCCTGTTCTTTATTCTGGTTTTTAAATATTGGTGAAGTATTAGTAGCCTGTGCATCACTAGCTAAGTCAAAAGCGGCGGCACGCATACCCATTCCATAGCCATAACCAGCACTATATTCGTTCTCACCAAAATACGCCCATGCAGCATTTTCTTCTCTAGTACGCTCGTTCTTAGGTACTTTACCTAATGTTCTAATAGCATCAGCTACTTCGTCAGAAGATATGGATTCATCAGAACTAAACGGTGTTCTTGTAAGTTCAATAGCTGTTTGCTGCGTAGGTTCTCCAATACGAGCACGCTCGTAATTAACTAAAGTTTGCCTTAGCTGTTCACGTAGCCCTTCTATGTTGCGCCTAGTATTAAGTGGAGTATTAAGCAGGTTGTCTACAGTGCTAACTTGATCTTCTGCCGACATTCCTAGCATTCTCTGTGATAGACTAGACGTAAGCTCCTCTTGCTCAAGCGGTGCTTTACTTAATCCGTCAAAGAAATTACGCAGTACATTAATGCGTTTACTCATTTCTTTTGTATCAAGGCGCTCATCTACAGTCTCACCAACAAATGTCTGAACGTCATTTATTAATTTTTTAACTTCAGTCTTAAATTTGTTTTGTTCGCTAGGATTGTCTGAAGTAGATTTAAGTCCGTTAAAGAATCTTTGCACCCCTTTAACTGGGTTTTGAGTGTCCCCACCGACTAACATTAGTTTAGCTGTAGGTGCTTGTTCTTGGTCTTGTCCGGGGGCAAATAAAGCTGTTTGATTTGGGCTTACTTTAACTGCGTTGCCCTTTTCATCCATTGTAAAGCCTTGTTTAATAGCTTTATTGGTTAAAGGTATTGATTTTGCAACGGCTATTTGTTGTTCTTCAGTAAGTGGTTGACGATCATCTGGGTGGATGTAGTCCGGATTAAGTTCCCCTGTAGACAAAAACATTGAGTTGGTATCTACAGGGCGCCCAGCTCTAGCCGCTAATTGGGCATTAATAATATCGAGTTCTTGTTGCAATGAATTTTTAACGGCATCAAGCTCAGCAATTTCTGGAGCATTTTCATCAACAGCAGCTATTTCAAATTGTTTGTCATTAGCATCGCTTATTTCATTTTTAATTGCTTCTAGCCTAGCAGTTAATTGTTCGGCTGGAAAAAGTTCTAATTGATTGACGCTTGCATCTTCTCCTGTTCCAGCCACGTTAGCAGCTGAGCCAGTTCCAGCCAAGTCTGTGGCTGCAGCCCCTGCAAGTCCGGTGTCGGCAACGCCTTGTTCGTCAGACAAAGAAAGGCCAAGCTGATCTGCTCCGGGGATAGGTTGTTTAGTTCCATATTCATCTGCCTCAGTAAAAGCGTTTTTACCTGTTTTAGGTTCTGCTCTAAGCTGTTGTAATACCTTCTCGTCTTTTTTAGCCTCTTTATATTCACCGTAGGTGTTAAGCCCTCTACTAGCACCGCCAATAACACCACCTACACCAGCCGCACCAAAAAACGCTTCTTTATATTCTCTTACAGCGTCATCACCTGTAAGTGCTAAACCTGCCTGCCAACGCTCAGCCGCTTGTTCTAGTAATTCTGTTGGGGCCTCAGCAACTATACCGGCAGTTGCGCCTACTGCAGCACGCTTCCCTACTTCTTTAGCAACAGTACCAGCGCCAACTTCTCCGGCTACACGGCGAGCCGCTAATTCTTTAGCTACTTGTTTACCTGCTTCTTTACCCCCAAGTTTTCCTAAACCCGCAGTAAATCTATCAGCAAAATAGCCAAGAGGCGCTGTACCAGCAGCGGTCAATGCAGCTTTAGCTACTTCTAACTCGTCAGGGTCATCTTTTGATTCGGCTTGACGTACTAAAAAATTACCAAACTGTTGAACAGCATATGCGCCCATACCAGCTACTGGACCCACAACCGGGGCAAAAGGCCCCGATAACGCCGCTGCACCAGCACCAACAGCTAAAGGACCCGCCATTTGCGGAGCACTTTGTAAAAAAGATTCTGCTATATAAGACGGTACATTAGATGCCGCAGATGCTAAACCTTTTTCAGCATAGATACGTTCTAAATCGGCAAAAGAAAGGTTTTTAGGTCCTTCAGCAGCTTCTTTAGCTTTAGCTTCTTTAATAGCCTCCATCTTTTTAGCTGTTTCTTCTTTGGTGCCAATAACACTTTCTTTACCTAAACCAAGTCCAGCGCCAACTTCTTTTAGGCTTTCAAGGCCTCCACTAAGAGCTGAACCAAATCTAGAAATAGTACTTAAATCCTCTGGCTTAACAGCAGTTTTAGACTCAGGTACTTGTTCTTCTTTGGCTACTTCTCGTTTAGTGCCACCAATTCTATACTTATTGCGTATAGCTTCTTGCGTAGCTGGGTTGGCTTCAGCATATAACGGGTCTTGAGGGGCGTACTTATTAAATATCGCCTCTTTAGTTGCTTCATTTGCACTTAGGTAACTTGGGTCTTGTAAGACCTCTAGCAAACTAGGCATTAAGATTTTCCGCTAAGTAATGGATGGTTAAGATCAACTTTACCTTTATTTGCTGCCGGTGCAGTTGTAGCGGTTGGAGAACCCCCTGCCTGTTGCTTTCTTAAAGTTTCAATTAAAGTTTGCATATATGCATCTCCTGTACCCGCTTTTTGCGCTGCTCTATATTCTTTAGAATTTGACCCGCCGGGCTGAACTAGTTTATATGCTTCTCCCACAATAGCTGCGTCTGCTTTAACTTTAGCAACGTCATCTGTTGTATTAAGAGCACTGCTTACACTTTGAACATTATCTAGTATTACTTTTTTCTCTGCTTCAGTTTTACCCTCTAGTGCCTTTAATATACGTTCTCTTTCAGTAGGTTTAACTATAGCTCCTATATTTGCAACACGTATTGCGTTTTCGTTTTTAAGCCTATCTCTATTCTCTTCTGATGTAAGTTTTACCTTAGCAAACTCAGCATCGTCTTGATCTTTTTTAGCTTTTTGTTTAAATTCAGCTGCTTTTTCGCTTGCTGTCATTGCACCTTTAGCATCGCCTTCAGCCATACTACGTAGTGCGGTATCTTGTTCGCCTTGAGCTTTTATTAAGTTATCTTGCATGTTAGTGTAGTTTTTCTTAATATCAGCTTCACCTAACATGTATTTTTTACCGCCAGCAATAGCAGCGGCGCCTAATCCACCGACAGTAGACCCAGCTTCAAGGAATGCCATAGCTTTGTTCATTCTTCTGGCGTCACTTGTTTCAAGGTCTAAACTAGATAGACGTTCTGCAACACGCTCTCTAGCTTTTCTTTGTGCTGGAGTAAGTTTTTCTTCTCTAGCTGCTAATGCTCTATCTTCTAAAGATTGTTTTTGGGCAAAGAAATCATCAGCCGATGCGTATGGAGAGGGTATCCCACCGTACTCTTTAGGAGTGCCCGGAGGTTCTGAAATTAAATCCCCATCAGCAAATCTAGGTACAATACCGCCCGTAGCCATGTTCATACCCAAACCACCAGTAGGTGCAGCAGCTACGCCAGACATCTGTTGCCCCATAGCATCTTCAGCTTGCTGAGTTCCTATCATCTGTTTAAGTCCGGGACTTGCTGTTTGCTGCGCAAGTTTAGGTAGTTGCTTTTGTGTCGGCGGTGCATAGGCATCCATCTGCGCTATGTTGTCAATATCATCTTCCAACCCAACTAAAACACCTGATTTATATCCGGGTATACCCTTAGTACCGCCACCTTTTTTGTAGTCTTTAATTACGCCACCGGCTTTCTTACCTGAGTAAGCGTTATAAGCGCCGAGTAATCCAGCGGCTTGTTGAGCAACAGGGGCTTGAGCTTGATAAGACTGTACGTTAGTAGACTGCATTGGTAAGCCACGAAGCATGTTAGACATTAAACCTAACTGCATCATTGGATACTGCTGTTGTGTAGCGTAATCTTGAATAGCTTGATTGATCTTAGTTTGCTCTTGGGCTTGTTGCTGCGCACCAATTTGATTTTGCATTCCATAAATGCCTTGCTGAGCTTGTAACTGTTGCCCACCAATACCGGCAAGTTGCCCGCCTAATTGCCCAGCTTGTCCTAGACCTTGCATCCGGTAGTTAGCACCAAACTGCTGTTGCCCAATGTTCTGCTGCTGGGCTTGTAGCTGAGCTTGTTGATTAGCAAGATTTGCTTGGTTCCTAGATTGTTGGTTAGCTAAGTTAGCAGCTTGACCAAATTGTCCCTGTTGCAATCCATATTGCCCCATCAATGCCTGATTAGCTAAACCGCTCTGTTGCTGATTAGCTAAATTAGCCATACCAAACTGATTCTGGGCGGCTTGATTTGCGGCATTGGCTGCTTGTTGATTGCTTAGATTAGCCATGCCAAACTGATTACGGGAAGCTTGATTTGCTTGGTTGGCTGCTTGGTTAAATTGCCCTTGCTGCATTCCATACTGACCAGCTAATGCTTGGTTAGCTAAGTTAGTTTGTTGTTGATTGCCTGCATTAAACTGATTAGCCGCTTGACCAAACTGACCTTGTTGTAGTCCATATTGACCGGCTAACGCCTGATTTGCAAGATTGGCTTGTTGTTGATTCCCAGCATTAAACTGATTAGCGGCTTGACCAAACTGCCCTTGTTGCAAGCCGTATTGCCCTGCCAATGACTGATTTGCAAGATTAGCTTGCATCTGTGCTTGTTGGTTGGCTTGATTAGCTGCCTGCCCAAATTGCCCTTGTTGTAAACCGTACTGGCCCATTAACCCTTGATTTGCAAGGTTAGCCTGTTGTTGTAACTGAGCATTTTGTAAGCCTGTGTTGTAACCCATATTTTGGTTAGCAAGACCTGCTTGTAAATTAGCGCCTTGGTTAGCCTGTTGGGCCTGTAAATTAGCTTGTTGTTGTGTGTTAAATTGTTGTTGAGCATTTTGAAACGCTTGGTTATATCCTTGCCCAATTATTTGATTTTTAGCTATACCAGCATTACGTTGATTCTCAGCAGCCATTAATGCTTCACGGCTTCCACCAAATGCACCTGACTTAGCCGCACCGCTTTTTTGTTGTGTGCCAGTAATATCGTACTGTCTTTGTACTTCAGCAAGTTGTGGGTCTAACGCACCTTTTAAATACGGGTTCATGTAGTTAGATACGTTTTGCCCTGTGTAATCCTGTGTGCCTACATTTTGAGCATTAACGTCTCGTGGGCCCCCAAACTGAGCAGCTTGTGTAAGCGGAGTATTGCTTAATTGAGCAGCTTGCATAGCCGCAGCTTGTGCTTGTGGAGAACCATTTAATTGAGCAGCTTGCATAGCCGCAGCTTGTGCTTGTGGGGTATTACCTAATTGGGCCGCTTGCATTCCTGCAGCTTGTGCTTGAGGCGAGCCCCCCATTTGAGCTGCTTGCATATCTTGCCCTGAACCTGTAGCTGCCTGCATGTTTTGCCCATAACCCATAGCAGCTTGGGACATTGGTGCGTTGCCCATTTGGGCGGCTCTTGTTTGAGCCCCACGTACTTGGTTATATCCTGCACTCATTGGGTTGTACTGCGCATTTAAACTAGCAAGACCAGCTTGTTGAGTCATATTAGACGCATCAGCAAATTGCCCGGGCATTTGTAGCCCAGCAATACCTCGTTGGGCTGATTGTTGCATTGGGCTAAAGCCCGCAACGTAATCATTTACATTAGAACTATATGGTTGGTATGGTTTAAAACCCGTAATATCGGTTCCACCGCCTTCATTAGGGCGAGTATTAAATAGCTGGTTTTGTGTTGCTTCCAGCATATTTGTAACATACGGCTTAGCGTACTCAGGTACGTTAGTTTGATACGCTGTACTTTGTGTTGGAGCTCCGCCGCCTCCGCCGCCCTTACCCATAATTTCTCCTTATACTGGTAACTCGAATGTTACCCAATTCTGCTTATACCCATCGCTTTGAAATATCTTTGCCCAGCCAGCTCTGGCTGTAGCTTCAATCCCATCACACCCCATGTCTTTTGCATACCTTTGCAACAAACTTAACATTGGTTCTTTCCATTCTTTTAAGTCATACCCACCACAAAACGACATACACAACAACTTACGCTTAGGGTAAACCATTACATTAGTTACTACCGCACCTTTTATATCTGCCCCGTCAAACGCAACCCATAATTGGTAGTCATGTTCCATAACCGAGTCATAAATATCATCACTTGTAAATCTACCGTAAGTATACTTAGCGGCTTTTGCCATAAAAGGTTCTACTTTTACCCAGCATGTATTAATAAGATGCACTGGAACTAAAGAAACCTCAATCATTTATCCTCACTATAGAATGCCTTTTCCCACTTTTTATGCCTAAAATACGGAATCCAAACATATGGAAACAGTATTGATGCCCTTAAAACAAACCAATTTATAAATTTCCACGGCTGCGGTAGTGGTCTCATAATGTCTAAGAACAATACTGCTCTTAATTCGTTTGTATCATTTATGGCTACATGCTCATAAGTATCGTCAAATAATACAGTTTTTCCTTCTTCCCAGCAATATGCTTCACCGCCATTAATTAAAGTGCACTTATCTTTGCCGGGTACTACTACGCCTAAATGCATCCTTAATATGCCAGACCAAGGTCCGTTATGCGGGTTTAACATTTTTAATGGGCCTAACACAGATATATATGCAGATATTACTTCTGGGTACTTATCTAGTATTGCCATTGTTTTGGGCGCAAATTGTTTATTACGCCCAAAGTTAACCCCTGCAGCTTTAAAGAAAAACATTCTCCATCTATCATCATTACTAATATAAGTCTGGTCAGGCGAAATACTTTGGAATGGAGCAAACCCATCGTACCGCTTTAGTATTTCTTTAATCTCATCTTGTACATCACCAAAACTATCTTCTAATTCTTTTGCTACGGGAACACTGTGTGGGTCAAAAAACTTTTTATCGCCAAGTAACGAATGTTTATGAAACGGTTTATGCAATAGCTTTTCTATCCACAGCGTACTGATTTGTAACTCCATTAAGATGGCAGGAACTTATTCGGGTTAATTTGTTTACCTTGAGCCTTCTTACCAGTTCTTGCTTTGCGAATCTTATCCATCATGCTATAAAGTTTCTTAGCACCAGCATCGGTTGAGCCATTGCCTAAATGCGACACCACATCCGCAGGCACTACAAATTCACCGTCGGCTAAACGAGCAGGTTGCTTCTTACCAATCATAGCTGGAATATCGTCACTCATGCCATCACCGGGACCTTTAAGCATACGCCCACCATCTGAGTAACCACCTAGATGCGATAGCCCCCCGCCAGCTGCTGTTTCTGAAAAGCCACCACCTAATTTCTCTATGCCAGATTTAGGCCCTTCAACATACTTAAGCCCAGCTCTTTTATAGAGTTGCTTATTTTTAGCTTGACTAGCGCCTAATGCTTGTTCACCCCTAGTAACTAAGTCACTGTCATAATATATTCCTGTATCGGGAATACCAGCTGATGCAGATAAGTGTCCACCTCTAGCAAAGCCAATACCCCGTTGCATTGGTTGTTGCCCAATTTGCATTCCCGGTGGCATTCCCGGTGGGGGTTGTTGCATAGGCCCAATTAATGCTTGGTCTCTATTTACCATACCGTAGTCCCTCAGTCCGTTAGGCATTTGCTCCATTTGGGCGCCCGGCCCCCCCATACCTTTACCGCCTAGACCCCGCATTAGAGGCGCACCTATTTGCATTTGAGGACCACCGGGGGGAGCATAACCACCCCCACCATTAAAATTATTTACGTCCGGGCCAAAGCCACCGCCACCAAAGCCACTACCAGCTGGGGAATATGGAGACCCACTACCACCAAAACCAGCAGGTTCACCATTACCGCCCCCAGCAGATTCACCATTACCTATGCTAAGAGGCACGTTTAATTGCATCTGTCCGCTACCTGTAACACCGCCTTCAGCCATACGCTGAGCAATATTTCCACTCATTGGGTCTGTAGGCATAGCGTATTGCGATGTTCCCATCATTGATTGTGAAGGGTCGGCAAAGTTTGTTTGCGGAGGCATACCAGTAATACCACCCTCGGCATAGTTCTGATACTGTGCACTATAGTAAGGATTGGGTCTTGGTGCTTCGTATGCTTTATAGTCAGGCGATAGTTTATATTTACTTAAACGGTTATCGTATTCATCAGGTCCGGGAGTTCCGGGTATTTTTGGTTGTGGTGAAGCAGCATTGACAGCGGTAAACCCTAAAGCTGGGGTTGCGTAAGGAGCTTTATCTGCCATTCCTGACATAAACGCATCACGTCCTGCTGTACCACTAAGTGACTTAAAACCTTGTCCTGCTTGAGTTAAGTTACCACCTATAGTTTGTTGAGCAGCTTGTTGTGTGGCAATTTGTTGTGGGTTAGCTGTTTGAGCTGCCATTTGCGCATAATTTTGTGGCATTTTAAGTGCAACGTCACCTATATCAGCGGTGACTCCAGCGGCGCTATTAGTAGCGGCTTCTTGCGCTATAGCTTCTCCAGCCCCTTGTGCTGCGCCAGCTGCACTTAATCCTGCACCTAATCCTGCGCCACCATATGCACCAAGTCCAGCCATTAAGCCTTTATTTAAATCACCTGTTGCTAGACCATAGCCTGCACCTGTAATACCAGCAGCCATTAACGGAGTTAAAGCACCACCAGACGCAACAGATAGTCCAACACCGATAATAGTCGGCAGTAACTTGTCTAAAAAGCCAGCTTCGGGTAAACCCGTATGAGGGTTAATTGTTAGAGAGCCACCATGCGCC
>Ga0209086_10000860_pt1 | contig 24979 bp, 20 predicted proteins | sample M_130207_XF_Meta_FD_187312 | JGI IMG/M metagenome (GOLD analysis project Ga0209086, IMG submission 187312) | Freshwater microbial communities from Lake Montjoie, Canada to study carbon cycling - M_130207_XF_MetaG (SPAdes) (version 2) | ecosystem: Environmental > Aquatic > Freshwater > Lake... | reverse complement strand
CGAACATCGTGGCTATCCGTCCGTTGCGTGACGGGGTCATTGCGGACTTCGAAACCGTCGAACACATGCTTCGGTATTTCATCGGCAAGGTCCATGACCGTTTCCCGATCACTCCGCGTCCCCGGGTCATCATCGGTGTGCCTTCCGGCGTAACAGAAGTCGAGAAGCGCGCTGTCCAGGATGCCGCGGTCAATGCTGGTGCCCGCGAGGCGTACCTCATTGAAGAACCGATGGCCGCCGCGATTGGTGCGGGCTTGCCGGTTCACGAACCGGCTGGGAGCATGATTGTTGACATCGGGGGTGGTACCACCGAGGTTGCGATCATTTCCTTGGGTGGAGTAGTGCTCTCCCATTCGATCCGCATCGGTGGTGACGAGATTGATGAGCAGATCACCCAGTTCGCCCGGCGGGAGTTCGACCTGCTCATCGGGGAACGAACCGCGGAAGAGACGAAGATGACGGTGGGATCTGCCCACAGTCTCTCGACGGTCCTGCGATCCCTCATGCGGGGTCGGGACCTCGCGACCGGTCTGCCAAAGGAAATCGAAGTCACCGACGGGGCAATCCGCGAAGCAATCGCCGGGCCGGTTGGTCTGATTGTCGATGCGGTGAAGCGATCAATCGAGGAATGCCCGCCGGAACTTCTGGCTGACATCATGGACACAGGGATCATTCTTGCCGGTGGCGGCGCAATGCTGAGGGGTCTGGACGTGCGTCTCTTTGAGGAGACGAAGATTCCCGTCCACATTGCCGAAGACCCGCTCTTGTGCGTGGTGCGAGGGACCGGTGCGTGTCTGGAGAACCTTGAGGTTTACCGAAAGGTCTTCGTGGCGGATCCGTACGCCCGGCTGCGCACGTGACCACCGGGACCTTCAGTAGGATTTTCGCCTGGACGCCCGGCGACCTCGCCTACCCCACCCACTCCCCACCCGACGCGGGCAGGAGGTGCAGGCGTTCCCGGCAGTGGGAAGCGGGTGGATTGGGGGGCCGTACGTGTCCGCAGGCATGCGTGCCCACTATCACACCCCACACCCCATCGCCCCTGAAGAAAATACGCTTCGCTTGGCACACCCCATCTCCCCTTGATTTATATGTTCGTTCCTCTCCTTCGCTGGTTCCACTTGCACGCCCGGCGATCGCGCGTACCCACCCAGACACCCCGCCTGATGGAGATGCGGGCAGGGATGCCCGCGGACCGGACGCGCTTCGCTCGGCCACGTCGACATCGGAACGGCGCGAGGCGCTGGGCAGGGATGCCCGCGGACCGGACGCGCTACTGGTGAACCATCGACGTGAGGGTTTCCGTACCGGCGGGGCACCCCGCCCCATCGCCCAGCCTGATTGCAAGACGCTTCGCTTGGCCCGGGATCGCCAGGAGACACGCGGGCAGCGAAGGGTTCATGAACCGGGTGGGGGGGGTTAGGTGTCCTCGTCGTTGCGTCAGCTCGTTGTCTGGCTGGCGCTCACACTCACGGTCGCGGCGTTGACGTTGTACGCCGGGCAACGGGGATGGCTTGACACACCTCGCGACCTCATCTCCAATGTGGTCGCACCCATGCAGGGTAGGGCTAGCCAGGTTGGCGAGGCCATGTCTGGTGTGACCGGTGGATGGACCGATGTTCGCCCGCTTCGTGATGAGAACGCACGCCTGCGGGACCAGGTTGATGACCTCGTCCGGGAGAACATCAGGCTGCGGGCATCGGATCTCGAGAACCGGGAACTCCGTGAACAATTGCACTACGCAGAGGCGAACCCCGGGTTCTCACTCGTGGGAGCACAGATCATCGGGTTCGACCAGTCGGCAATCACCGGGTACGCAACCATCGACCGAGGTGGTGATGCCGGCATCGAAGACGGGATGCCGGTGCTTGCGACGGCAGGCTTGGCTGGCAGGGTGGTGTCGCACACGCGACGGACAAGTTCAGTCCTGCTGATCACGCATCCGTCAAGTTCGGTGAACGCGTATATCCTCGGAATGGTGGGGGCGACAGGAGTGGTCAACGGCATGCCAGACGGGCGGTTGCTGCTTCGCTACCTCCCACCATCGGAACGGGTGACTCCAGGAAGTGTGGTAGTGACGTCTGGACTCGGCGGGGCGTTTCCCCGGAACTTGCCGATCGGGCGTGTGGTGCAGGTGGAGTCCCGCGAAGTGGACATGTTCCAGCAGGCGATTGTTGAACCATTGGTGGATATCCGGCGCCTGCTCACCGTCCTTGTGGCACGCGGCTTCGTTCCGATCAAGAACTGAGGGCAGGGACGGAGATGGGTACACGCTGGTGGATTCCACCCCTTTGGCTGTTCGCATGCGCGATCATTCAGTCCTCTCTCATCCCCGCAGTCGGCTTCCGGCTGGTGCGTCCCGATCTGGTTCTGGATACCGTGGTGATCTGGGCGGTGACTCGTGGCGCGCGCGAGGCGCTGCCTTGGGGCCTGATGGGCGGGCTGATGCTCGACCTTGTTTCCGGAACTCCGTTTGGCACCTTGTCGCTTGTGCTGGTCATTGTCGCGTTCCTGTCAAGTGCCGGGGATATCAACCTCTTTCCGAATGCCCTGTGGCTGCCGATGGTCACGGTGTTCGTGGCGACCTTCGTGCACGCGATCATCCTGCTGATCGTGCTGCGTTCGCTCGGGATCCCGAACGACTGGTGGCTGGACACCTTGCGCACGGTCACTGCGCCGACGGCGGTCGTGAATGTCGTGACGACACCGCTGGTCTATTGGGTGGTGCGCAAGTTCACGGACAATGACCGGTCTCGTATCCAGATGCGGTTTGGCAGGCTCTGACGATGACGACGGCGCCCCCTGCATTCCCGCCACGCCGGTCGCTTTCGATTGACCGGACGATCGTGTTCGTGACCCTGATGGTTGCGCTCGGGCTCGTCCTGATCGCGCAACTCTGGTACCTGCAAGTCGCCACGGGCGCGCAATACCTGGAACGTGCCGACACGAACCGACTGCGGGTCGAAACCGAGAAGCCACTCCGCGGGGTGATCTACGATCGCAACGGCGTGGTGGTGGCGCGCAATGTCTCGAGTTTCACCGCGAGTATCCGACCGACCGACCTTCCCCGCGACCGGACCGCCCGGACTGACGTCTTCGCCCGCCTTGGGTCGATCATTGAAATGTCGCCCGGTGAGATCGGCAAGCTTGTCGAACCGGGCCGGGTTGACCCGTTCCTTCTCACCCGGATCAAGTCTCCGATCACGCGTGAGCGGGCACTGATTCTGGAGGAACAACACACGCGGCTTCCGGGTGTCGTGGTTCAGTTCACTCCCGTCCGTGAGTATCCGGTGGGACTGTTGTTCGGTCAGTTGCTCGGCTACACCGGGCCTATCCCTCCGAGCCAGGTGGATGCACGCGTGGCGTCCGGATACGGCCCGGATGAGTTCATCGGTCTTTCGGGTGTTGAGTCGAGTTTCGAGGATGAACTCCGTGGCACTGCTGGTCGGCAACAGGTGGAAGTGGATGCGATGGGGCGAGTGACAAACGTCATCGAGACGTTGGCGCCGACAATTCCTGGTGCGAATGTTGTCCTCACCATCGATGGTTCGCTGCAGGAACTGGCGTCTGCATCGCTTTCACGGGGAATGAACCGCGCCAAGAGCCAGCAAGGTTCTCTGGTTGCCATGGATCCCTCGACTGGCGAGATCCTGGCGATGGTCAGTCTGCCCGGTTATGACAACAACCTGTTTGCGACCGGCATCAGCCAGGCCGAATACAGTCGCCTGGCGAATGATGTCTGGCGACCGCTCTTTGCGCATGCCATCGGTGGCCAGGTGCCACCCGGCTCAACGTTCAAGATGGTCACGGCCGCGGCCGCATTGCAGGAACGGATTGTCACGCCGACCACGAATGTCGCGTGTACCGGGTCGATTACGCGAAATGGCCTCCAATTCCGCGACTGGACGCTTCAAGGTCACGGGCCAGTCAACGCGAGGCAGGCGCTCGGAGTGTCGTGCGACATCTATTTCTATTCCGTCGCCGGAGGGAATCCCTACTCAGGTCTTCAGGGACTTGGAATTGCACGCTTGGCAACCTATGCCAGGGCGTTCGGGTTTGGCGAGAAGACTGGTGTTCGACTTCCCGGGGAATCCGCCGGTCTGTTTCCGTCGCCGGAATGGAAGCGCCAAGCGAAGGGTGAGCCGTGGTACGTCGGTGACGAGTACAACATCGGTATTGGCCAGGGAGACCTTTTGGCGACCCCGTTGCAGCTCGCATCGATGACGGCGACGCTGGCGAATGGTGGCACTGTCTACCGGCCCCGAATTGTCCGGGAGCTACGGGAGACCGGTGGGGCAACCCGGACGACCTATCTTCCAGAGGCGGTTCGGACCCTGCCGGTGAATGCAGAGTATGTGGCGGCTATCCGGGCGGGCATGCGCGATGTGACGAACTCTCCCTTGATCGTTCCGGGGTTCGCGGGGACGGCATTCGCCCCGCTGCGAACCTACGGCCTTGATATGGCTGGAAAGACCGGGACCGCTGAGTTCGAGGGTCCCCGAGATTCGAAGGGGCGACTTCCCACACATGCACTGTTTGTCGGCTATGCGCCGGCTTCAGATCCTAAAATCGCGGTCGCAGTCTTTGTGTACGGTGGTGGCGAGGGATCGGAAATTGCCGCACCAATTGTGGGCGAGGTGATCCGCGCCTACCTTTATGGGGTTGCCCCGTCAATGTCCGTTGACAGGTAGTCGTAACGGGCTTGGTTGCGAGCATCCAGTTCGTTCGGGCGCCAGCGTTTCCGGGGCATCGCCGCCGGTGCCGGTAGACTCCCGGCAAGGCGTCATGCGTGAGGGAACAGCCTGATCGCCGGCGTTCCCGGGGTTCCGGACATGATCGCCGATGCGCTTGCACGTCTCAGGGGCGTGCGTATGGCACGAAATGCAACGACCATCTTGGCGAAACTTCGATCCGATTCTCCTAGCCGTCTCGATCTTGCTGGTCGGGTACGGATTGCTGGTCATCGCCAGTGCAACGCGCGTCACGGATGTCACCACGAGCCCTGCCCTGATTCGTCAGGCGGTGATCGGGGGTGTCGGGGTCATCGTGATGATCGGTCTTTCGTTCGTCGATTACCGTGCCATTGGCCAGATTGCGCCCATCCTCTACATCTTCATGTTGGTGACGCTGGTGTTCGTGCTCATCCTAGGCACGTTCGTGGCGGGGGCGCAGCGCTGGCTTGATGTTGCTGGCATCCGGATCCAGCCTTCCGAACTGGCGAAACTGATCATCGTGATCTGCATGGCGCGATTCTATGCCGGACGCACGAAGGAACCAACCCCGAGCGAAGTCCGGGCCAACCCGGTAACCGGGATGTTCGCGGAACACGTCAGGACAAACCTGGTTGCCCTGGCAATCGTCGCGCCTGCGGTAGTGCTTGTCTACCTGCAACCCGACCTTGGCACGACCTTGGTCCTGATCGCGTCCTACTTCAGCGTTGCCTACTTTGCCGGGGCGCCCTACGCCATTCTTGGAGGACTGGCGAGCGTACCGTTGCTTGGTTTTCCGGTCGTGTGGCAGGTCATGAAACCGTACATGCGGCGTCGTATTACCTCATTCCTGTCCCCAGATCGGGACCCTTTGGGTGAGGGGTACAACCTGATCCAGGCGCGTATCAGTGTCGGATCGGGTGGGTGGTGGGGGCGTGGACTCGGGAACGGCACACAGACCCAACTGAACTTCCTCAGGGTGCAGCACACCGACTTCATCTTTGCGGTGATTGGTGAGGAACTCGGGTTCATGGGCGGTTGCGGTCTCCTTGCGCTCTACGCGGTCCTGCTTTGGCGATGCCTGCGGGCAGTGCACGTTTCTCGCGATGCGTTCGGTCGTTACCTTGCCGGTGGGGTCACCGGGATGGTGCTCTTCCAGGCATTTGTGAACATCGGCATGAATATCGGTCTCTTGCCTGTGACGGGCATACCATTGCCCTTCATCAGTTTCGGGGGATCATCGCTTCTTACGCTCTTCGCGTCTCTGGGCATAGTTCAGAGTGTCTTGGTTCACTCTCAATCGCGCCGTTACGACGCCCGGCCGAGCGTGGAGGTCCCCGCAAGAAGCCGTCTTCGGGCAGGTCGGTTCGCGTTGCCGTTCATCCCTGACGCGAGTGTCGCGTTTCCCGCGGTCACCCGGTACGACAGGATGGCCGAGCCGATTGTTGGGCGCGAGGAGACGGTACGTGCGCGCCCACCGGTCGGATCGCGAAGGCTCCCTGATCCGGTAGGCGGTGGAGGGATCGGGGGGCGGGCCTAGGTGAACTGGGTAGTGGGGGTGGGTTCCGACGTCGTGGCCATATCGGTGCTGCAGCTTCCCCAGTTTCTCATGGTCATTTCAGCGGGTCCGGGTTGGTTTCGGCACCCTGACATCCTGTTTGCGCGGGATGGTGCGCAACCCTCTCATGCAGTGATCAAACCGGCAGCTGCCGGACAGCCATTCCATTAGTCGAACGGAGGCAGGTTCGTGGTCATGTCTACTGGTTCACGGGTCGTTGTTCAGGTTCCCGCAACATCAGCGAACCTTGGACCGGGGTTCGACGCCCTTGGTCTTGCCCTTGATATTCGAGAGGAGCTGCACCTGTGGGTGCTTGCCGAGGGTGGTTCACCTGAGATCCGTGTTTCCGGAGTGAACGCGGGGATCTTTCCGGAGGATGAGACGCTGCTCGCATATCGTTCGGCGGTCGCGGTTTTCGACCGGATCGGCATGCAGGCCCCACCGATTGGACTTGAACTGGTGACCCGTATCCCTAGTTCGGGTGGACTTGGTGGCAGTGCGGCGGCCATCGTTGCCGGTGTCGTTGCGGCTAATGCGTTGGCCGGCAAGCCACTGAACCGAGCTGGCGAACTCTCATTGGTTGCAGAAATAGAGGGCCACCCGGACAACGTCTCGGCAGCGTTGCTTGGCGGATTGGTTGTCTGTGTGGCTGGTCGGGACGGCTTGGTGACATCACGGTTACCTGTCGAGTCGGACCTGCGGGCAGTTGTATGCCTGCCGGATGAGGCAATCTCCACGAAGTCCGCGCGGGGGGTCATCCCGCGAGATTTTCCGATCGGCGATGCGGTGTTCAATCTCGGGCGGACCGCGTTGCTTGTGGCAGCGTTCGCGAACAAGGATTGGGGTCTCCTGCGCGATGCGATGGATGACCGCATCCACCAACCGGCGCGTGGCGGGATCTTTCCGGCACTGCATCCGACCATCGAGGCGGCGCTGGCCGCCGGGGCGCACGGCGCGGCCCTGAGCGGTGCTGGTGCGGCGATCATTGCGCTTGCGACCGGCCACTTCAAGGAAATCGCCACCGCCATGCATGAAGCGGCGGCACGACACGGATACCCGAACCAGACGCTTGAGTTGGGTCTGACGAACCGTGGGGCCGAGGTCATCACCGGATAGCGGGCCGATGCGACCGGTGCGAGCGCCGTTCGATCTCGTTCATCCGTCAACGACGCCTTGTGAGCGCAGCGAACATATAGATCAGGCGGTGCGGGGAGCGAAGCGAGGGGAGTAGCGTTGCAAAACCGTCTTGCGGCTGGGTTCGGCGCCTGTCTTTCGAGGACTGTGATCGGGCACTAGAACCATGCTGGCGACGCTGTCGAGGTTGGACTCGGCTTTGCATTGTGGTGCGACTTATACTGCCAACCATGCGGAAAACGACGGCGCATTGGTTGCTGGTGTACGGCGGCACGATCCTGACGCAGGACGGGGCTTCCCCACGGGTTGAGGCACTTCTGGCGCGTGATGGCGTGATCGTTGCCACTGGTCCCCGGGACGACATGGAATCCCTTGCACGTCACTGGGCGGCGGAAATGCCGGTGAAAGCCCTTGACCTTGAGGGTGCGACCGCAATGCCAGGTTTCATAGATGCGCACATCCATCTGCTTGGATGGGCGTCAAGCCTGGATCGTGTGCCGCTTGGAAATGCCACGACGCGCGCGGAAATAGTCCGCCGAGTTGCCTCGGCCGTCGGGTCCGCATTACCGGGTTCCTGGGTTCAGGGTTGGGGATGGGACCACTCTCTCTGGGATGACACAGATGGTGGCTTTCCGGATGCATCCGTTCTCGATGCGGTCGCCCCCGACGTTCCGGTGTGGTTGCGCCGCAAGGACGGCCACATGGCCTGGATGAATTCGAAGGCAATGTCTCTGGCGGGATTGAATGCTGGGACCGAGGCGCCGCCGGGTGGGTTGATCGGGCGCGACGTGCATGGCGCGCCGAATGGCCTGCTGTTCGAGAACGCGATGGAACTGGTGGATCATGTCGTGCCGGCGATGGATCTCGGCACGGCAATCAACACCCTCCGGCGTCGCGTGACAGATCTGCACCGGATGGGTGTAACCGGGGTGCACATCCCCGAAGGACGGCTCACCTTCCAAGCCCTGCAAGACCTGGATGCAAGGGGCGAGCTGGGCCTCAGGGCTAGCATGATGCTCCCCTTTGACACGCTTTCACAGTGCGTGGACGCCGGCCTCCGGACCGGTTTCGGATCCCAACGACTGCGCGTGGGCCACGTGAAACTGTTTGTCGATGGATCGCTTGGTTCTGAGACAGCAGCGATGTTTGATCCCTTTATCGGTTCCGCTGGCAATCGTGGGGTCCTGACCATGACCCTTGACCAGTTGCACGATGGCGTTGCGCTGGCGTCGCGGTCAGGGATTGCGCCGGCGGTCCATGCAATCGGGGACAGGGCCAACAGTGTGGTCCTCGACGCATTCGAGGCGACCCGAGAACTATGGCACCCGGCTGGATTGCGTCCTCGGATCGAACATGTTCAGGTGCTCCACGTGGATGATGTGCCTCGGTTCAGTAAGTTGGGTGTGGTGGCTTCGATGCAGCCGATCCATGCCACGCAGGACATGGACCAGGTTGATCGTCTCTGGGGTGACCGTGGCCGATACGCGTACGCCTTCGCCAGCCTTGCTGCGACCGGGGCCGTCCTGGCATTCGGGTCGGATGCACCGGTGGAGACGCCTGACCCACTGGTTGGTGTCGTCGCCGCAGTGACACGTCAACGACCCGGAGGCGATCCGGCCGGCGGGTGGTATCCGGAGGAGCGGCTGACGATTGGTCAGACCTTGGCGGCGTACACCATCGGTGCGGCGTTCGCTGGTGGTGATGAAGGTCGGTTGGGCCAACTGATCCCCGGGGCGCGCGCGGATCTGGCAATTGTGGACCGGGATCCGGTGCGCACGCCGATGGAAGACCTTTCGAGCATCCGTGTGGTCGCAACCGTCTTTGATGGCGAAGTCGTGTACCGCGCGTAGGCAATTGGTGTCGGCACTTCTGACCGCTTGTCTACCAAGTTGGCTTCTTCATATCCGCCTCCCTGCGCGGTCAGAGGGAGACCGTTGACCTTGCCTGCGAGACTGCTTGCAGGCGGTTAGGGATAGCCGAGGTCAGGGTCGATAGCCGGGATCACGTACCCTTCCAAGGATGCGAATTGGTCTGATCTCCGCGGAATACCCGCCACGAACCGGCGGCGTCGGCGATCACACCGCCCGTCTGGCCAACGAGTTGCGTAGCCTGGGCCATGGGGTACAAGTCGTTACCAGTTACGGAACGGCAAGCCCTGACGATGACAACCTTGGCCGTGGATCACGCGTGCAACGCATCGTTGACCGTTGGGACTGGCGCATCTTGCTTTCGCTGCCCCGCTTGGCAATCCGGCAGGCGTGGGATGTTACGCATATCCAGTATCAACCCGGCGCGTATGCCCTGAATGGTGCTATCTGCCTCCTTCCACGATTCCTCCGCAGGCGACCCACCGCCCCGGCAGTCGTCACGACGTTCCACGACCTTGCCGTTCCATATCTCTTTCCGAAGGCCGGGAAGTTGCGTCGGCGCTTCGTGCAGGACATGGCCCAGAACTCTGACGGCATCATCGCGGTCTCCGACGACTCGGTCGGCCAGTTGTACGGGTGGACGGCCGGACTTGGGCACCAGATAGCCGTGGCGCGCGTTCCGCTTGGCAACCACTTCGATGCAGTCCCTCCCCCAGAGTTCGACCGGGATGCGTGGCGTGCCGAGCGTGGCATCGGTCCTGATGCGATCGTGCTTGGCCATCTCGGCTTCGTGAATGCAAGCAAGGCCGTTGATGCGACCGTCGCCGCAATGGCGATGCTGGTCGCTGCGGGGCACGATGCCCATTTGCTGTTGATCGGGCAGGTCGCCAGTGCAACCGATCCCGACAGTGGGCGCTATCTCGACTCCTTGATCTCGATGATTGGCAAGCTAGGACTGACGGATCGCGTGCACTGGACGTCCCGGGTATCCGTCCCTGAGGCGGTTGGGTGGTTGCGGTGTGTGGACATCATGTCCCTGCCGTTCCGGGATGGCGCATCGCTGCGGCGAACGAGCCTGATTGCGGCGTGGACGCAAGGGATCCCGGTCGTGACGACCGAACCATCAATCCCCGTGGACTGGTTGCGGGGGAGCCCGCCAGTGGAGATTGCCTACGCCCCTGACCCGCAGGCAATTGCAGTCGCGATCGACAAGCTGATCATGTCGCCAGAGTTGCGCCAGGAATTGCAGACGCGGGGACTGGAGTTTGCGTCCCGTTTTGAATGGCCCGCGGTGGTGGCGTCAACACTCAACCTGTACCGCGAGGCGAGGCAGGCGCCGGCCCGCAAGTAGCCCGGACAAGCGAAGCGCCTTCCAATCTGGCGCGACGGGGTGGGGGATTGCATCTGCGATATTCCACCGACGCAGTGGGCGAACCTGGACTTGTGGCAGGGGTTAGCTGGCCCCAGTGGACGGTGTTTGGCGAACGACCGTTAGCAGGAGTTGGCGATCGTCCGGCGTGATGGCTCCCCCGAACCACAGTGCCAACGGATAGACGGCACACGCGAGGATTCCGGCACCCCAGTCTGTCAGCGGCGTAATCGCGACGATGATTCCGGCGAATAGGATCGCGGCGGGCACTGGCCGCAGGATGGCGACGGCAAGGGTATTGAGTGGGATCCGCGATCCGATCCCCCTGACAAAAGGCGCAAGCAGGACAGCCTCGGTGGCGATCGTGACCACGGCAGCGGCGCGATAGCCGAACGACGGGATCAGGATCAGGTTTGCTGCGAGGTTGAACGCGGCGGCAATCGCGAACGCCACGGTGATTCGCGACTGCAATCCCAAGGCGATAAGCACGTACTGGGTGAGGCCGTTGATGAAACTCAATGGCAGGAACCAGATCAGGATCTGCAAGGCGCGCGCACTTTCGGGAAGGAACGTTTCACCCCACAGCAGGCGTGAGATCGGGTATGCGGTCCACGTAAGCAATGTCGCCACGGGTATCGCGATTGCCACGAGGATTGTCAGGGCCAGGCGGTAAATCCGGGCGAGTGCCCCGTCTGCATCGCCGGCGCGTCGCGACAAGATCGGGAACAGCGCGAGCACGAAGCTGCTTGGCACGGCGCCAACGCCATCGATGATCTTGTAGGCGCTTGCATACTGACCGACTGTGGCGCGCCCCCACGAACCCAGGATCTGGACGTCGATCCGAAAGAAGACATTGTTCAGGAGGTTGTTGAGCATCAGGGGTACGGTGTCGGTCGCGAGGGACCGCGTCGTCCGGTCGGGCCAGATGACGGCGAGTGGGAAGAACGTCCTTCGCACCGCCACGGCAAAGATCATTGCACTGACCACATTTGTCAGGAGGGAGACGGCGGCGAGCCCAATCGTCCCGTGTCCGGCGAGGATTGCAATAACCCCGGCCACGGTAGACAGGCCTCCGGAAACGAGCTGCATGGCCGACGGGAAGGCCATGCGTTCATACGCGTTGAAGACCGCGCTTCCTGACGCACTGACGGCACCGGGGATGAGGCCGATGGCAAGCAAGACAATCGTCCACGCCAGGTCTGCCGATAGCCTTCCCGTTGAGGCTCCCGCGGTGGCAAGCAGGCCCATCAGGATGGCCGCGACCGCACTGAGGACAAGCCGGATGCCGAGCGTGGATGCGACGACTGTTCTTGCGTGGGCGGAGCCATCGGAGAGGTTGCGGGCCCGTGCAATCTCGCGGGTAAGCCAGGTGCCGAGGCCGAAGTCCGCGATGATGCTGGCGTAGAGCCAGAGATTGACGGCGATGGCGTAGTCACCGGTTCCGCCCGGTCCAATGGTGCGGGCCATGACGATGGCCAGACCCCAGGAGAGCACCCGCGCGCCGAGCGAGGCGACAAACGGGGAGGCCGTGTTCTTCAAGATGCGACGAGCAGTGTTGCCCGTGGCCGGTGGCGCATCCCGCACCCTGCCCCATCGCCCCAGATTGAAAGACGCTTCGCTTTCAGTTACCACGTGCGGGGTCGGTTCGTCGCCCGTTGGCCCTGACTCGGCCGGGATGTTGTCGGGTGCGTCGGACTGATTGGCTGTCATCATCCCCTGCCCCATCGCCCCAGATTGAAAGACGCTTCGCTTAGGTGCGTCGTGGCGGACGAACTCGATTGCCGTCTGGCGAGGCTTCAAGTGCATAACGCGCGAACGGGTGCTGCTAGCACGACCGTGAAAACCCACCCGATGACCGGCTACCCTATGCCACCCACACTTGGGTCTGGAACCTATCGTGTCCGTAGTGGGCGTTGAAGGAGAGTTCGTGGTGCGAGATGCAGACAGCCTTAACCCTGCCCCATCGCCCCAGATTGAAAGACGCTTCGCTAACCCGACCCCATCGCCCCAGATTGAAAGACGCTTCGCTAACCCGACCCCATCGCCCCAGATTGAAAGTCGCTTCGCTCAATCGGTGAACTCTCCGTATGCTTCCCGTCGGCCGGTGATTGGGATTACCGGGTACGCACACATTCCTGAGAATGCTCCGCTTGGGCTGCCGATCATCGGCGCGCGGTCGGCAGACGTTCATGCCGTCCAACTGGCCGGGGGGCTGGCGTTCCTGTTGCCTCCGATTTCGGATGCGGACGAGATTGACCAGGTGCTCGACCTTGTTGACGGGCTGCTGTTTACCGGGGGCAGGGATGTTGATCCCGCAGAGTACGGCGAGACGCCAGTGAACGACACGGTGGTGGTGACGCCTGAACGCGATGCCTTTGAGTTGCCTCTCATGCGCCGTGCCGTTGCCCGTGACCTTCCCGTCCTTGCAATCTGCCGTGGTTGCCAGGTGATGGGTGTGGCGCTTGGAGGTTCTCTCTGGCAGGACCTGCCCTCGCAGAAGCCGGATGGATTGGTGCACTCCCAGAAGGAGGCCCGGGCCGAAACGACCCACACGGTACGGGTTGAACCCAACACGCGATTGCAGGCAATTCTGGGAGTGTCTCCGACTGAGGATGTGCCGACGAACACCTTTCATCACCAGGCGATCCATCGCGTCCCGGACGGATTCGTCCCGACGGCGTATGCACCAGACGGATGCATCGAGGCCATCGAGGCACCCGGCCGTCGTTTTGCCGTGGGTGTGCAGTGGCATCCCGAATTCCTTGCCCCGGGACAAGAGATCCATCGACGGTTGTTCGAGTCGCTCGTGAGTGCGTCCCGAGGGGATTCGTGAGACAGGTGCGCGGGATGGATAGCGAAGCGCCTTCCAATCTGGCGCGACGGGGTGGGGTTGGGCGCACCCCGGTCATCGGGATTACGGCGTCCCTGAACCCTGAACGGAATGCCCAGGTTGGGGTCCCGGTGATTGGTGTTCGCGGGCCTGATATCGAAGCGGTGCGACGCGCGGGTGGGATCGCGATCCTGATTGCCCCGGTTGTCGACCTTTCGGATATCGACCGGTTACTGGACAGGGTTGACGGTCTGGTTTTCACGGGTGGGCCAGACATTGATCCCCGCGAGTACGGGGAGGTCCCGGTCAACGAGACGGTTGAACCTGCGCCTGAAGTGGACGCGTTCGAGTTGCCATTGATGCGACGGGCAATCGAACGAGACGTCCCAATTCTTGCGTTGTGCCGGGGTTGCCAGGTTCTCGGCGTCGCTATGGGTGGTGCCCTCTGGCAGGATCTACCTTCCCAGCGTGGCGTGGAAATCCAGCATCGTCAATATGAAACCAAGTCGCAGACGACCGCCCATGGTGTTGCAGTCGTGCCCGGGACGAGGTTGCATGGGGTCCTGGAACTGGGTGACGAGACCGATCTGCGCGTGAACAGCCTGCACCACCAAGCAGTGAGGGTTGTGCCGACCGGATTGGTCGCGTCCGCCCATGCGCCTGATGGGTGCATCGAGGCGCTCGAGATGCCAGAGCGTCGCTTCGTCGTTGGTGTGCAGTGGCATCCCGAATTCCTCGACGCGGAACACCAGGTCCATCATCGGCTGTTCAAGGCTCTGGTGGAAGCGTCTCGGAGCCACGCCGTTTCCCGTCGCTCCTGACCTCCCTACCACCCGCACCCCTTCGCCCCTTTGTTTATATGCTCGCTGCGCTCCCTACCACCCGCACCCCTTCGCCCTTTTATTTATATGCTCGCTGCGCTCACAAGGCCCGCCGACCCGAGTGTGGGCGTTCTTCATCCATGCGGCTGAAGTGGAGCGAAGACCAGTCAGTCGCGTTGGGACGGGCCGGCACGGGCGCCGGCGTTCCTGGGGAGTAGGTTCAGCGACGTACGATTTCGGCTGGCCCGACCCTTAGCGAAGGGTGTGTGCATCGGGCTGGGCCAAGCGAATTCGCGCATCAATCAGCGGCGGCGGGTGCGGGGACAGGGCCGTCAACCCGTTCCAGGAGACTGACAGACTCCAAGTGGTAAGTCTGCGGAAAGATGTCGATGACACCCGTTCGGGTCAGGCGGTAGCCGGATGCGATCAGGCGCTTGAGGTCGCGCGAGAGGGTTGATGGTTCGCACGACACATACACGATGCGGTCCGGCGCGAGGGTTGCGAGTGCGTCCAGCACGGCTGGTTCGACTCCCCGCCGTGGGGGATCCAGGATGACGGACCTGTCAGGGACCGACGAACCCTTTGCGAGTCGTGGCAGTGCGGCCTCGACCGGCTCATGATGGATGGCTACGTTGGTATGTCCGAGGGCAGCGACGTTGTCATACGCACCGGCGACGGCTGAGTCGTCGCTCTCGATTGCGACAACAGCGCCCGCGAATGGGGCGAGGTTGAGGGCGAAGACGCCGACCCCCGAGTACGCATCGATGATCTGACTGGTCTTGGTGGGTGCAAGCCATTCGCGCACCCGGGCAACAAGACGGTCAGCGGCACCGAGGTTGACCTGAAAGAATGCGCCCGGCGGGACGGCAAGGATCTGGCCACCCATCTCGTAGGCAAGGGTTGGGAATCCCCAGAGTAGGGTTCCGCGGTCATGGCGGCCTCGGGCAACCATGATCGCCGCGAGATCCGGGACAGACTTCACCGTAGCGTCTACGAACGCTCGCATGTCGCGCTTTGAAACTGGAGACCGGCAGACCACGGTCACCTGGATGCCGTATCCGATCCCTTGTTCGTCGCGAACGGGGCCCGGTGGCATCGTGCGGCCTTGGATGGGCTTTGGAGCCATTTCGCGGAGACGGGTCGCGACCATCGGCATCCCGGGGATTGGCGGGGCGTGACGCAGGATGATCGCGTCGAGGCGTTCCCAAGTCTCTTCGGGGATCAGCGCCCACGGCATGATCTCGATGGCGCGGTTGATGTCCTTGGACGCAATCGCGCAGACATCAATCGGGACCATGCCTTGGGCGTGCGCAACCTGATAGTTCAGGGAACGCTCGCCCTTGGGCCCGAATCCGGGCACGAGTTGCACGCTGTTGCGGTAATTCCATGGGTTTGGCGACCCGACCGCGGGGACCATCGGTGGATCGTCAATGCCCGCCAGACGACGCAACTGGTCGCGCAGCACCTGGGTCTTGTAGCGCAGCTGTGCTTCGTAGTCGGCGTGTTGCCAGTGGCACCCGCCGCACAGTCCGAAGTGGGGGCACGGCGGTTCGGTCCGGTCGGGCGATGCGGTGGTGACGGAAAGCGTCAATCCCCTCAGGTACGCGGGCTTGCGTTCGGTGATGAGAGCGTGGACTTTCTCATCCGGCAGGGCGCCGGAGATGAAGGCGATTTGACCATCAACGCGTCCGACCGCCTCACCGCCGTGACTTACCCCATGAAGCGCGAGGTCGACTTCGTATGGATCCTCAAGCGTGCGGCGCCGAACCGGTGGGGGAGCTGGTTCGCCATCGTTTTCGGGGTCATCCCCAAGGTACCGGGAATCCTGATCCTGGTTTCCAGTGCTACCGGGGCTGTCCATCGGATCCCCACCCCTTCGCCCGTGATTGGAAGGCGCTTCGCTTCGCCCATCACCACTCCGTCGCGCCAGATTGGAAGGCGCTTCGCTATCCATCGAGTTGCTGCTTGAGAAGTTCGTTCACGAGGCCTGGGTTGCCTTTCCCGCGCGTTGCCTTCATCACTGCCCCGACAAGGAAACCCATGGCGGTTGCCTTCCCGGCGCGGTAATCGGCAACGGCCTTGGGGTTGGATGCGATGGCGTCGGCCACGGCGGTGGTTAGGGCGTTGGTATCCGAGACCTGCCCGAGGCCCCGTTTCTGGACGATCTCGTGGGGCATAGACCCCGTGCTGACCGCCTCCTCCAGGACTTCAGGTGCAGTACGCACACTGATCGTACCCGTGTCCAACAGTTTGATGAGGTCGGCAAGGTGCGCGGGGGTCAGGAGGATCTGGTCAATCTCGGCGCCGGTGTTGCCCAGGATGCGAAGGACATCCCGGGTGATCCAGTTGGCGGTGGCGCGGGCGTTGCCAGAAAGGTGCGCGGTCTGCTCAAAATATTCGGCGAGGGCGCGAGTCTGTGTCAGGGTATCTGCGATGTCTGCGGTCATCCCATATGCGTCGGCGAAGCGATGGCGCTTGGCGTCGGGGAGTTCCGGGAGGAGAGACCGCAACCGTGCCGCTTCGGTCGCTGGGGTGACGATGGGCGGGAGGTCGGGTTCGGGGAAGTAGCGGTAATCGTGCGCGGCTTCCTTGCTCCGCTGGGTCACGGTGATGGCCCGGTCGTCAACCCAGCCGCGCGTTTCCTGGACGATCCGGCCGCCGGCATCGAGGATGTCGCGTTGGCGGACGATCTCGAACTCGATCGCCCGGACGACTGACCGGAACGAGTTCATGTTCTTGACTTCGACCTTGGCACCGTATTCGGCTTGGCCCCACGGACGCAGTGAGACATTCGCGTCGCAACGGAACGCACCCTCGTCCATGTTTGCGGTGGAGACACCGAGATAGCGGAGGATCTGGCGCAGGGCGCGCAGGTACGACCCGGCTTCGTCGGCGGTGCGGAGGTCAGGATCGCCGACGATCTCCATGAGCGGAACGCCGGCACGGTTGACGTCCATGAGGGAGTAGGTCTCGCCGCTGCTGTCGCGCACGTGCTTGAGCGTAGCGGTGTCTTCCTCGAGATGGACCCGTGTGATCCCGGCGCGACGCATCTGCCCGGGATTGGCCGGATCATCGAACTCGAGCCAACCGGCTTGCGAGAAGGGCAGGTCGAACTGGCTGATCTGGTACCCCTTCATGAGGTCAGGGTAGTTGTAGTTCTTGCGGTCGAACTTGCTGAATTCCGGAATCTCGCAGTTCAAGGCGAGGGCGGTAATGATCGTTGCCTCGACGGCGGTGCGGTTCATGACGGGCAGCGAACCTGGCATTCCCAGGCACACCGGGCAGACCAGGGTATTGGGGGGCGCGCCCGAGTAGCGCGAGGAACAGCCGCAGAACATCTTGCTTTCGGTCACGACTTGTGCGTGGACCTCGAGCCCGATGACTACCTCGTAATCCGTGGCCGGTGATGTCCCGGCATGATGTGTTGCTGTCATTTCGTGACCCTGCCCAACTTCTCCGTGGGGGTTCGTGTCGTCGGCGATGGGAGTGAGGGAGCCTCCACCCCCAACCCGTCCCCCGTTGTCACGGGAACGAGGGGTAGGCGGCCGAGGAAGCGCGCCATGCGGTCGATGGCTTCCTCCAGATGTGCCGTGCTGGTTGCGTAGCACATGCGGACGTGTCCTTCGCCACTTGGCCCGAAGACCGAACCCGGGATGGCGGCGACATGTTCGTCATGCAGGAGACGGGTGGCGAACTGGTCGCTGGTCAGTCCGGTTCCGGTGATGTCCGGGAACACGTAGAACGCGCCTTGTGGGCGGGCGCAACGCAGGCCAATGCGGTTGAGGCCATCCACGATCAAGGTGCGCCGGCGGGCGTATTCGGCGAGCATGGCCTGGACGTCTGGTTCCCCGTTCCGGAGCGCCTCGATGCCGGCGTACTGGGCCATTGTTGGCGCACTCAGCATTCCGTACTGGTGGACTTTCATCATCGCTTCCACCAGATGGTGGGGGGCGCACGCGTATCCGAGGCGCCAACCAGTCATTGCGTACGCCTTGGAGAACCCGTTGAGTAGGATGGTGCGATCCCATGCGCCCGGCAGTGAAGCGACGCAGGTGTGCGTCCATCCGTCGTAGACCAGGCGCGCATAGATTTCGTCGGAGACAAGGAGCAGGTCGTGTTGGACGGCAAGTCGCACGATTGATTGGAGGTCGGCGCGCGAAACGGCACCGCCAGTGGGGTTGTTCGGGTAGCCGAGGACGATCACTTTTGTCCGTGGTGTGATGGCGGCCTCGATGGCGGAGGCGCTGATCGCGAATCCGTCGGTGTCGTGTGTAGGCACATGCACCGGCACTCCACCGGCGAGTGAGACGCACGGCGCGTAGCAGACATAACTCGGTTCCGGGATGATGACTTCATCGCCGATGTCCACCGTTGCCCGGATGGCGAGATCGAATGCCTCGGAGACCCCGGTAGTCACGATGATCTCGTCTTCGCTGTGATAGGTGGCTCCGAACCGGGTAGAGAGATCGCTGGCGATCAGGACCCGCAACTCGGCCAGCCCCCGGTTGGAGGTGTATCCGGTCTTCCCGCGGTCCAGGGATGCCTTTGCCTCTTCGCGGATGTGTTCCGGCGTGACGAAATCCGGTTCACCGACGCCGAGCGAAATGATGTCGGGCATCGTCGCTGCAACGTCGAAGAATTTCCTGATACCTGAGGGCGGAATTGCCGCGACGCGGGAGGACACGAAGTTCCTGTTGGACACGGGTTGGATCATGCGTGTGGTGCCTGATTTGCAGACGCTTCGCTGCGCGCCAAGGGTGGGCGTTGCCGGTGGAAACTGGTCGCTCCCTCGTAGGCGAACGCCGCCCGGAAGAGGGTTGCCTCATCGAATGCCTTGCCGATGAGCTGCAGTCCGACGGGGAGTCCCTGGTGGTCGAACCCGCACGGAACGCTGATACCCGGGAGCCCAGCGACGTTGACCGGGATGGTGCAGACGTCGGACAGGTACATCGCGAGGGGGTCGTCGATCCGGGCACCCATCTTGAATGCCACGGTTGGCGAGACGGGTGAGGCGATGACGTCGACCGACGCGAAGGCGTTGTCGAAGTCCGCCTTGATGAGCGTCCTGACCTGCTGGGCTTTGCGGTAGTAGGCGTCGTAGTAGCCGGAGGAGAGTGCGTAGGTGCCGAGCATGATCCGTCGCTTGGGCTCGTTCCCGAAGCCTCGCTGCCGGGTGGCGTCCATCGCGCGGGTCATGTCGACCTCGTCGAGGGCCGCGAGGCCGTACTTGATGCCGTTGTACCGTGACAGGTTGCTGCTGGCTTCGGCCGGGGCGATGATGTAGTAGGTTGCGAGGCCGTGTTCGGAGTACGGCAGTGAGACGGGATGGACGGTTGCGCCGAGACCCTGAAGGGTCTGGATGGCCTCACGGACAAGACGCTCCACGTCGGGTTCCATGCCCGCGGTGAAGTACTCGGCTGGCACGCCGATGCGGAGGCCCTTGACGCCGTCCCGGATGGTTGACCGGTAGTCTGGCACGGCGACCGGCGCGGTGGTGGCGTCCATTGGGTCCGCGCCGGCGATTGCCTGGAGGACCATCGCCGATCCCTCGACGCCGATCGAGAACGGTCCCACTTGGTCGAGTGACGATGCGAAGGCGACGACCCCGTAGCGTGAGACCCTGCCGTAGGTGGGCTTGAGGCCGGTCACCGAGCAGAGTGACGCCGGTTGGCGGATTGACCCGCCCGTGTCGGTGCCGAGCGAAAGGAGCGCCTGGCCCGCGGAAACGGCGGCGGCGGACCCGCCGGATGACCCGCCCGGCACGCGGCTGGTGTCCCATGGGTTGTGCGTTGGGTGGTAGCCGGAGTTCTCGGTACTGGAACCCATGGCGAACTCATCCATGTTGGCCTTTCCGACGAAGACGGCTCCGGCGGCGCGCAAGCGGGCGACCACGGTAGCGTCGTATGGCGGAATGAAGCCTTGGAGGATGCGCGATCCTGCCGTTGTCTGGACGCCGGTGGTGCAGAAGAGGTCCTTGAGGGCGATGGGAATGCCGGTGAGTGGCGGCGTTGCGCCCGGATCACTGCCGCTGAGGGCGAGGTCGGCGTCGTGGGCCTGTGCGAGGGCCTCATCGGCGGTCACGGTGATGAAGGAACGCACCTGGGTTTCCGTGCGTTCGATCTGGCCCAGGACGGCGTGTGCCAGTTCGGTCGCCGAAATCTGCCTGCGGACCAGTAGGTCCCGGGCTTCGGGCGCAGTCAGTGCGGTCAGGTCGCCGGATATGCCCACCAGGTGTTCCCTCGTCACGTGCATGTGTCGGGTCTGACCAGCCGGTTGGCCGGTCGCGCCCATGTGTCTGATGTTTCCAACCTTCCCGTGCTCCGCGATTGCCAGGTAGAAGGCCCCCACCCCGTCGCCCCGGATTGGAAGTCGCTTCGCTTCCCTGGCCCCCTCACCTCGGTGATGGGAGAGTGTCGCGTGCCTCGGGAAGGCGCCTATGTCTCGAGGACCGCCTGCACCCGGAAGAAGCCATCCTCTTGCCGAGGGGCATTCGCGAGGACCTGCTCACGTGGCAGTGATGGCCGTGCCACATCGTCCCGCATGACCGAATGAAGATCGAAAACCTGTGCGGTCGGCGATATTCCCGTCGTGTCAAGTGCTTGCAGGGCCCGAAAGTGTTCGAGGACACCGGACAACTGCTCTGCGAATCGCGAACGATCCTCGGCGGTTATCCCCAACCGGGCGAGGGTTGCGACGTGATCGACGTCTTCGGGGGTCAGGTTCATTTCCCAATCCTCACGCTGTCGACGTCATTGTTTCTGGACGCTTCGCTCATGGTGCTTCCGGTACGCAAGTGATCGTATCTCCGGCCCCGATGGGGTTTCCACGCCGCCTGTCCCGGGTCCACTATCGCCGGTACTCGCCCGGACGGGCGGTGTGCCCTCGACAGCGACCTCGGTCAGGGTTCGCCTTGTCGCGACCTGCATGACAACTTCCGTTCCGGCACTGGCGATGACGGATACGCGGTGTCGTGTAGGTAAGGGTACCGTGAGCCTTGCCGTGACCGCGTCTATTCCTGCGTCCTATTGTCTCTTTGGTCGGTCAACGCCCGGTTGGGGGTTTGGCGGGCATGCACAGTGAAGCGAATTCGAAGCGGGCGAGGCGGCAGTGTGGGGATGTGCCGGGACGGCGTGCTAAGCGAGGCGTAGATAAATCAGGTGATGTGGTGTCGATGGGGTGCTGGCTTCGCCTCGAGTTGCCGTCCGGCCCCGCTACCGCGTCAGATACCATGCTAAGAGTGGTCAGCCTCGTCTCCACTGGCTTCGTTCCGAATGGCCGCAATAGACGATGCCCGGTGGTGTTCGATTTCGGCACTGTGGGCGAGTGCCCACGCTGATAGGGCGGAGACCGGCTCGATAAGAGTGCGTCCCAACGGGGTCAGCGCGTATTCGACCCGTGGGGGTACTTCAGGGTAGATCGTGCGTCGCACGAGGCCGTCACGCTCCAAGTTCCTCAACGTGAGCGTGAGCATACGCTGCGAAATCCCAACGACAATCCGGTGGAGTTCGCTGAACCTGAAGGTGCCCTCAGCGAGGATCCGGACGATAAGCAGGGACCACTTGTCACCGAGAAGTGCAAATGTGTCCCGGATGATGCGGCACTCCGCCGTCTGCCCGAACTGCGCCAGTCGGTCAGGCGGTGCGCCGGCGGGTTGGCAGTCCGTAGTGGCGAACCACCCAGACGGGTTGACTTGGGTCTCCATCGTTCACTCCGTGTGCCATAGGCACCTTCTTGTGCCGTCTTGCGAATGCCAGGCCCATTACCGATAGTTTGGTCAGGCACAAAGAGTAACCGACGCGAGATCGAGTGCTCCTGGCGTGTCGGCAAGTGAGGTCGTAGAAGTGGCTGAAGGACGTGGCGTGGCAACGGGGCTGATGGCAAAGGTTGGCGCCATCCTGTGGGCAATCTGGGGAATCCTGCATATCTGGGTCGGATACGAGGGTGTCCACCAGTACATGAGTGGGGGTGTTCGAGGGCAGTGGTCGACCCTTATTGGTGGGGCAAGCGTGCCACGGGAGACATTCCAGTACGCCACGGATACGGCGACAGCCTTCGCGCACTCGCAACTGATCCTGAACTTCTGCCTTGATGTCGGCGGGTACGGCGTCGTCGGACTGTTGATTGCGTGGATGATCTGGGCGCATGCCTCGTGGATGGCGTACTTGATCGGGCTCGTGGCGATCGGGATCGGTGACCTGGCGTTCCTGTACGCACTCGTGACGTCGGGTGTGATCGAGTTTTCGTTCGCGGTCGTTCTGGGACCGTTGGTCTGGTTCATCGCCGTTGTGGTGACGCCAATCGGACTGCCCTCGATGCGATCAACCCGGAGGGGGTGAGGGCCGCTTGGCTTGGGTCAGAGGTTGCCGGTGAGCACTTCTGGCCCGGTTGGCCCCGGCGATCCCTGGGCAGGTTCGCGGGTGACTTGGACGAGTTTCACCCGGTTGAGTGACTGACCGTGGAGGTCTATGACCAGGTAGCCCTGACCTTGGTGATCGACCGTGAAGGTGCCACCGCTGAACCGTCCGGCTCCATCGAGGAGGGCGGCCCACAGTTGGTAGCAGGACCCTTCTCCAGTTGAGGGCAGGTTGTAGGTGACCAGCACGGCACGGTTGCTCTCAGGCAGGACTGCCAGGCGTCCCGTAGACCTCGGCGCGCGATCGGTTCCCGCAAGGGTCCGCGTGACGGCACCGGGGTGATAGACAAGGCTGAGGGTTTCGGCAAGGCGCGATGCAACGATCGCGTTCTGCGCTGTCTGCGAGTGCAGAAGCATCGAGTATCCGAGGCTGGCGATGCACATGGTGAGTGACCCGGCGGTCACGATCGCCCCGACGCGACGGTGGCTGAACCATGTCACGAGCGGGGACGCGGGTCTCGCACCGCCCGATGCGCCGTGGTGCGGGCCGCTCATCACCGCGGTTGAGATGCGTGCCTGCCGGATGATGGCGCGGCCAAGGTGCTCCGGCGGGCTGATCTGCTTCGCGGTGCCGGCGAGGGTTTCGATGACCGGTTCGAGTGACCGTGTCTCACGCTGGCACTTCAGGCACCACCGTAAGTGACCCTCGAAACGCGCCCGATCAGCGTTGGGCATTGAACCGATCAGGTAGTGCATGGAATCGCCTGGGCATTCGATGGGGCGAGCCGGAGGAGCCTCGGACCACAGGCCGGATCGAACTTTGTGTGTCAGACGTGTCAATAGCCCGGGTCTGCGCCAGGACGGCGGTTCGGTCATCACCACGGATTGGCCTCTTGCTGGTCAGGGTGGTTCATCGGTGAGATTTCTTCACGACGCGGGGACGCGACGCGGCGTTGGGTCCGGAAGACGACGGTCCATGTCCCCACCACCACCACGCCCGATTGAAATACGCTCCGCTTGGCCACCACCACCCTCCCCGATTGGAAGACGCTGCGCTATTGGGCTGTGATCGGCGCGCAGGAACTCGCGAAGCTTCTGCAGGGCGAGGCGCATCCTGGTCTTGATTGTCCCGAGAGGTTCATCGAGCATTGTGGCGATTTCGGCTTGGGATAGCCCTCCGAAGTACGCAAGTTCGATAGGGCGGCGCTGTGCTTCAGGCAGGTGTTGAAGCGCCTGCCGGACCGCCTCCCGGGTTTCGGCAAGCGCCGCTTCGTGAGCGGGATCACCATCGGCCGCCTCGGCAGTTGCCAGAACGATGTCGATGTCGTCGTGCTGACCCCGGGCGCGCCGTCGACGTAGTTCGTCAATCGCACGGTGATGGGTGATGGTGAGGAGCCAGGGGAGGAGACGCCCGCGTGCGGAATCGAAGTCGTCGGCACGGGTCCAGAGGCGCATGAAGACTTCCTGCACCACTTCCTCGGTGGTTTCGTCGTCTCGCAGGAGTCTGCGGGCCAGCGAATAGACCGGACGCGAATAGCGGTTGTAGACCGCTTCAAGAGCGGAGACGTCACGCTTGGCGATCTGCCGTGCAAGGAAACCATCTGAATTGTTCTCTTCCCCACCCACCCAGCGCCCCAGATTGGAATGCGCTTCGCTTGGCCCACCCCGCAACTCCTGGTCGCTGTACGCTCCGGACCCGTCGTCGTCTTGGCCGGGACCATTCATGGCGTCGCGTTCACTAGGCATACGCATCTTGCGACCAACGCGGATTGGCGGCCGATGAGACACCGGCTCTTGGCATGGGCCCCGAACCCGTGAGTCTGATGTAGAGAAGCTGCGCTTGGCCTTGCCGACACCCGAACGGCGCGAGGCGCTGGGCAGGGATGCCCGGGGACCGGACGGTGCCCCCATCGCCCCTGATGCATCGACGCTTCGCTTGGCCTTGTCGACACCCGAACGGCGCGAGGCGCTGGGCAGGGATGCCCGGGGAACGCATGGTGCCCCCATCGCCCGTGATGCATCGACGCTTCGCTTGGCCTTGCTGACACCCGAACGGCGCGAGGCGCTGGGCAGGGATACCCGCGGACCGGATGGTGCCCCCATCGCCCCTGATGCATCGACCCTTCGCTAGGCCGTGCCGACACCCGAACGAGATGTGGGCCGGGATGCCCGCGGACCGGACGGTGCCCCCATCGCCCCTGATGTATCGACGCTTCGCTTGGCATGGGCCCCGAACCCCTGTGTCTGGATACGCCTGTGTCGTCGCACAGAATTGTGCCCGCAACTACCACCACCCCGCCTGATTGAAATATGCTTCGCTTCCGTTGCACCTCTCCC